>Ga0210408_10000409_pt1 | contig 56812 bp, 45 predicted proteins | sample IncBWH4MmetaG_FD_155471 | JGI IMG/M metagenome (GOLD analysis project Ga0210408, IMG submission 155471) | Forest soil microbial communities from Barre Woods Harvard Forest LTER site, Petersham, Massachusetts, United States - Inc-BW-H-4-M | ecosystem: Environmental > Terrestrial > Soil >... | reverse complement strand
GACGGCAGCGCAGACTCGACAAAACCTGTTGTTCGATATGGCGTGGATTTTGCGGTTTCGCCGCAGGATGTTAAGTTAGAAAACGGTGTTGGGGGTGTACGGTCGGGTAGCATCGAAGTAGCCCTAATTGCTTACGACTACGATGGGAGGGCCTTGAACGCCGTCAGCAAAACGATTCCCATACACCTCCAACCGGATGTGTTCGCGGCATTGCAACGCGCGGGCCTTCAGCTTCACGAGGAAATCGATCTACCCAAGGCAGACATTTTTCTCCAGACCGGCATTTACGACCTAATGGCACACCACGCAGGTACGCTTCAAATCCCTTTGCATATTGTCGCCGCGCCAGCGCGGAGATAGATTGCTCGGAAGCCAGAGAGCTCACTACGACATCGCGTTGCAGTCCGCACTGGGTACTTATAACTATTGTAATCACGCGATCTCACAAGCTTGCGCCTTCTATTCCCCGTAGCTTGGGATTTTGATTGTTATGGCGATGTTTGTGCGCCGGGATAGTGCAGTGAAGCTAATTGATGGTCTTGCAGGTGAAAGTCCTGCCAGTGCAGGTTACCCAGTTGGCACTGTAGTGATATCCGGCGACGGGGCGGGTGACCAAACCGTCGGAAGCCCGGATGTAAACGTCCTCGTTGGCTGGATGGAAGTCTGGTCAGCTCCGACAGGAGGGCAAGCAAAACAACAGGTCGTAGCGAAAGCGAACCGTAGTCAAGCCTCGAAAACGCACACCTCACCAGCATCGGAGTGTGAGGACGAAGGGAATGCCGAAACTTTTATCCCAAGTTGAAGGCCAGAGTTTTCGGTGAAGCACTGGGACAAGAGCAGCCGAAGAATTCCCCGTGGTCTCAGAGGACGACATGCGTAATCGCGATGTTTCAACAGCGAGCCAGCTGAGATGTCATTTAGCACAATCGACTGTTACACTTACGTCCCGTGGAACTTCGATTTTCGCCCAAAGAGGAAGACTGGGAGAACGCTTTCCGAAGCTCGCCAAGACAATGGCGGATGTGGGACACCTTTCAATTTGCCTTGACCTTTGTCCCTCTATTCTTCGTAGGTGCCGGTCTCGCTGATGCAGGGTCCTCGGTCGCCGGTTGGTCTTGCATGGGATTGTCGATAGCAATTGCATTTGCAGCGTATGAAGTCCCACGCGCTCGACGGCGGCAACAGTTCCGCACCAGCCCTTTTGCGGGGGGAGAGAGGGCTCTCACTATCAATGAGAACGGTATCGCCACGACTTTTCCCAATGCTACGGCACAATATGGATGGCAAGCATTTACGCGATACCGTGAAACGGATCTTTCGATTCTGCTTTTCACTTCACCCTACAGCATAGGTGTGTGGATTCCAAAAAGGGAGATGTCGCCACAGCAGATTGACGAATTGCGGCACATACTCAAGGCGCGATTGCCCGTGCGTTGAGCGCATCTTCTCCACTCAGAAGGGTCAGTGTGTAGTCGCGATTTCTCAACAACCACTCACCTAGGCTCGGAGGATTGCGGCTTATTTCTGGTGGAACCTCTGCCAGACATCGTGCAAGAGGTTGGCGGGGAGCACGTCGACCACGGAGATGGCAAAGGGGCGTGGCCAGTTTTTGGTCATGCGGAACGAGTATTCCCGTCCATCCTCAAAGTCCGTGTAAGTGATCTTGCGTTCCCCTGATGGTTCGCGCTCGAACCGGTAGCGTCTCGCGCAGAATTTCAAATCTGGATCGCGGCGATAGATCAGGACAAACGCACCGTCCGCCGGGGAAGCCGGTTGTTTTTCCGAGTCCGTCTCCCGAACAACCCGGGTCTGGTAGATCTTGTACACGCCGTAGCGCATGCTACCGGGATCCTCGGTTTCAACGTCAAGCCAACCGTGGAACTCAAGATCCGCGTCCAGAATTCCCACCAAGCGCCGGGCAAATTCGTAATAGTTCTTCTCCGGAGCTCCAGCCCGCCGCACGAGTAAGTATCGGAGGTCGCCGGAGTTTTGAGCTGGAGTCGCGCCGAGCGGCACTATGAGTGCCAGCAAAGAGAGCGCCAAAATCCGAGTCGCGCTGGGGCTGAGAGTGCGCAAGTCCATGCTGTTCTCGCGGAAAGAGTTAAATTGGCCGAATCGTACCTGAGGATTGCCTTAGAACACAACAGAATCCGGGCTCTATTCTTCATGTGGATGTGGTCATGGAGGAGATTGTAGCTTGGGTAAGCGTAATGGTTGAAAACAGCCATATCACAACTTTGCGCCCTTTGTTCGCCAGACAGGCGAGAGGAAAGCGCAAACTTGTGCTAAAGAGATGTTTCGTCAACTACAGATTCAGGGTGAGCATTGAGCGACTACGAAAGAAAAAGGCCGACCTCGCGGCCAGCCTCTGGGTTGTGGCTCTCGCTGCTATTGGCCCTTTACCAGGGAGCAGTGGGTCGAAGCGGTTTTCCATGTGCCGGAATCATTGACCCAGGTGTCGCTGCAGATAACGGTTCGCGCCCGATGCTTGCCCTGGAGTTCGGCATCGTAGGTGAACGTGTAATGCGAGACGGCGGCGTTCGGGCCGAAGGTCGTCACCTTCACGTCGCTGATGTTGCCGCTCTTCCACTTGTTTGTCTTGTTCTGCAAATCCTTGATGAAGTCCTCTTTGGTTTGCCAATCGCCCCAGCTGTTTCCCGCGACGAATCCGTCGGCCAGATGCTGCTGAGCCCATGAGGAGTCGTTTTTCATCTGTGCATCTCTGGAGTCCTGCTGCAGTTGCTTGATCTGGTCGGCGACGTCGCCGCCTGCCTGGGCGTTAAGGTTGAGGCAGAGAGCCAGACAACAGAGCAGACCGATGGCAATAACGATTCTTTTTGTCAATGTATTATGTCCTCCGTAGAGCGGTAACGATTTCACCTCTTTTTGAAGCTTAGCCTCCAGCCGTCGTAGAAAACTGAGCGATAGTGACCACAACTCAACGATGAGGGTCTGAAGGTAGTGAAGCCATTCCATTGACGGGTTCTGAGCGTTTAACCGGCCAAATAATGGCATCTGCTTCGTCATCGCAAAGGGTTGAAGTTGCCGCATTCAGTAGCTTTATAGATGGGAGCGGAAGCGCCCTCCCGTGCCCACCATTGCGACCACCTATGGTATTGCGACGCAGGACTCTCACTCTCATCATCGTTTGCGCTACGATGCGTCAACAGTCGCAAACCATAAAGCGCCCTGTCAGCAATGCCCACGTCCGAGTTTTTGAGAAGGTCGAGCAGGATTGGTACAGCGGACCGGGACCCCGTGTAGCCTATTGCGGTAACCGCATTTACACGCGTGAATTCTTTGTCAGGGCTGCCCAATAACGAAATAAGCGTGGGAAGCATTTTGTCACCACCGAGTTCAGCCGCATCGGAGACATAGTTTAGGATTTGTGCGTGCTTCTGAGCTACGTCGTGCAAGAGCGGAAACCATTGTGGATCGCCACTTTCTGCGAGGTAGTCCGCACTTTTCATGTACTCGTACGATCCCGCTTCGGTTTTCTCAAGCAAGTTGGCCAATGCTTTCATGCTGCGTTGGGTGTTCAGGCGGTGGAAAGCCAAGGGTGCGAATTGCCTGAATTCGTTACTGTCCGCGAAACCTAGTAACGTATCTTCCAAAGACTTCGGAGCAATACTAGCCAGGGTGCGCGCTGCTTCGTTGCGTCTATTCAGATCGCTCGACCTAAGCGCAGCGACGAACGCATGCAGTGATTCGGGATCCTCACTGAGGCTGGGGTCTACCTCGAAATACAGCGTTGTTCGCACTTCGAGCGTGTCTTTGGGAGTATCAGGGCTAAAGTAATTTGTCGTCGCGTGGGCGTGAGGGAGATAGCGTTCGGCTTGCACTGAATATGGTCCCGGCGCACTTATAGAGTGGTCAAAGTTCAACAGCAGACGTTCAATACGAGACTTGCCCGAAGGGAGCACGATCGAGGAAGACAAACAACTTCCCGCCACCCCAAGGAGCGGGCATGACGATGTCGCTTGTGGGTCGCTCGATACCTTGATCTGGTAACCCGAACAGAACGAATAAGGATCAGCAGAATGAATGTTTTCAGACTGCGGCCCGTCGTTAACGACCTCTAAATAGAGAAAAATAGGCTCACCCGGAGCGAACCTCGACTTCTCCAGATAGAAGTGCCCGGAGAGTTGGCCCGTGGCTACAAGTGGCCAGCCGATCAGTAACGTCGCAGCTAACCAATGCATTATCATGTTCCACAGATTAGACACCGTCGGAAGACGGTTTGGAAGTCAGTTGACGAAACCAGGCCATAGCGCTCAAATTTCAACATCTTTCGATTCACTTCATATCTGAAGCGTTTGAAACTGGTCAGAAGATCGGGATGTTGCGCCAAACCTAGTGATATTTGAGGGCGTTCACACGGTCACAGCCCCCACAGATTTCCGCCCCCCAACTCAAACTCCCCCCATCTCCGTTCAGCACTCCCCGCGCACGCGCCCGACAACAAAGGGACGCACGATCCGGACAGGAATGAGCTGAATTCCGATGAGATGAGTTGAGCAGAGCTGAGCTGATGACATTCCCCGTCCAACACGATTTTCATAGGGGGGTCTCTGGGACCATGTCTTTCCCTTCTCTAAACACGCGATCAAACTTGGGTTGAATTGATCGAGCATAAGCAGAGTGCGAGTTGATCTAATCCCTGTCCAAACATGATTTCCCAGACGTTTACCATTTCATCACGGGGTCTCTGGGACCATCCCGTTCCCTTCTCCCGTCAAGTCCAACCGGGATAGTATCTATCGGGAAAAATTCGGCTACGCCCTCCCCGTTCCCAGGCCCCCAAACCCCCCGGTTTTGACTGGGCCGCCCCCGCCTGCCCGCGCCTGGGGCTGCGCGCTGGGATCGCGCGTGTGCGCGTGCGAGGGAGTGGCTATCTTCGAGAAGGATTGAAGGATTGAAGTGAGCGGTTAGTCGTACCGCAGTGCCACCATCGGATCGACCTTCATCGCCCGCCGCGCCGGGACAAACGCAGCAAGCAGCGCGATAGCAACCAGGGAGATAGTTGCTCCCACAAAAAGGGAAATGTCTGTCGGCTTGATGCCGTAGAGCATTCCATGGATGGTCGAGGACAACAAGCGGACTAGTACAAGAGCGCCGCCGATGCCGATTGCAACGCCGTAGAGGATTACTGCGAGCGTTTGGCGCAGCACAAGGGTTCGGATATCGCCTCTCTGAGCTCCCAGAGCCATGCGAGTGCCGAACTCATTCGTTCGGCGCGAGACGCTATAGGCAACGACTCCGTAAAGTCCAATCGCTGCGATTAGGCAAGCCAACGCTCCGAAGACTGAGGACAGCAATGCAGTCAACCGCTCCTGGGAAATCATGTCATTGATGACCGACTCAAAGGGCCGAACCTCCTGAACTTGCAAAGTCTTGTCGCTGGCTGCTACTTCGGCTCTTATGATTCCTGCCAGGAATTGCGCATTGAGATCGGTGCGAACGAAAAAACTGTCACCTTGCCGATAGGGCAAATACACCATGCGCCACACCCTCTCCCGAACCCCATAGTGCTTCGCATCAGGCACCACCCCGACAATTTCGCGAATGGTTTGCGGTTCAAAGCCGAGTTTGATGCGTTGGCCAATCGGGGTATTTGAACCGAAGTAGTGGCGAGCGAAGCTTTCATTAACCAAAGCTACGGGGGGCGTTTCGGCCTGATCTTGGAAGCTCAGATACCTGCCCTGCAAGAGTCCCAAGCCTATAGCTTCGAAGAAACCAGGGCCAGCTGATATTAACCCCACGTCATTATCTTTTCCGGCCGATGGGTTCCCAATTACGTCAACACTGCCCGACCAGCCGCCGTCCCCGTACACGCTCGACCCATAACTTGCAACGACCACACCCGGATGTGATTCCAAACGCCGTTTTATTTCTGCACATGCTTGATGAAGGCGATCTTGGGAAGTTAGCTTAGGGTAAGAGAGGTCAAACGTGACGACGTGTTCGACGTGAAAGCCCAAGTCGCTGCTTTTGAGATTATGTAGGGTTTCAACAAACAGTCCAGCACCGACCAACAGAGGTAAGGAGAGTGCGAGCTGACCAGCAAGGAGAAGCCTTCCGCTCCAGCGCGAACCAATTACGCGCTGCCCGCCGTGCAAGGTCAGCTCAGGCTTTTCTCTAGAAGCGCGTAGTGCCGGGCCAAGTCCGAACAGTATCGCAGTCGCGACAGCAACCCCGGCTGTAAAGCTAAACACGACAAAATCCGGCTGGAGATTAAACGCTATTGGCAGCGGTGACGTAGGAAGCAGGGAGAGCAGTACGCGTGTGCTCCAAACCGACAGGAGTAGGCCGACGAAGGCACCCGAGAGGGACAGGGTCAAATACTCTGTGAATAATTGCCGGACAATCCGCAAGCGGCTCGCGCCGAGTGCGAGGCGAACCACGATCTCATGGTGACGTGCCGCGTTGCGGGCCAATATGAGGTGCGCTATGTTCGTACAGGAAATCAGAAGTACGACTGCGACCACCGCAAGCAGTACAAGCAGTGGTTTCTTATACCTGCGTCCGGTGGTTGCGAGACCTGAGGGGGCGGGACGAACCGTAATATGCTGAGCTTCGAGCATCTGCTTGAAGCGCGGCGAAGCGCTCGGCAGGAGCGCGTCAGCAACGTGTGTGCGGAACGCGGCTTCAAACACAGCCTGAGTTCGCCCCGGGTCAACTCCGTCACGTAGCCGTACAAGGAGGCGCAGCCAATTGAGGTCCGGGTCCGGCCGCCATCCCCGATCCACCGCACCAGCGGTAATCGGCACCCATACGTCAACTGAGACCTCTTGGTCGATTCCGGTGAATCCGGGCCGGGCAATGCCAACGACCGTATAGGGCGTCTCGTCGTAAAGGATTCTCCTGCCGAGAACCGATGGGTCGGATTGGAAGCGGCGCTTCCAGAAGGCATAACTCAAGACCGCAACGTGATTCCCTCCAAGCACATTATCGTCTTGCGGTTCGAGCACTCGCCCTACGATTGGCCTGACGCTTAGAACCGAAAAGAAATTACCCGAGACAGCCTCTCCCGCAATGCGCTGATCGGAAACTCCGTTGACTCCAAATTTTCGTGGCCCGACAACCTCCGTTGCGAAGACCTCGCCCCAAGGGGCGGCCACCTTGCTGAATTGCTGGAAGAGCGGATAGGAATAGCTGAATTCCCCGGCGAAGTCGCCTTCCGAAGAGGCGCGCATTACATGAAAGATTTCCTTAGGATCGCTAACCGGCAGGGGGCTCCACAGACACGCGTGGAGGAGCGTAAATATCGCAGTGTTGGCTCCGATGCCGAGCGCGAGAATCAGGACGGCAACCGCGGTAAAGCCGGGATTCTTGCGCAACTGCCGCAGCGCGTAGCGAAGATCTTGTGCCAGTCCGGTCATCTCAGATTCGGTCCTCCTGCTGGCACAGCGGTGTCACAGTGTGCGGGCCAGTGCCATGGCCCGCTGTCTCTCATCGCAAGACTCTTACCAATCCAGTAGAAAGTGTAACTGCCTGGCAGCAAAGGACAACGGAATACCTCTGTCGGACGGTTATCGGAGAAGGTGTCCACCGCTGGCTGCAGGTGTCCGGAGCCGAACAGTCAGTCATCGGTTTGCTGGGGGTTTATGAGACCGGTTCCGAAAACAACCACACGATCCATCAATGTTAATAAGCTACCGCGAGGGCGTGGTTGTCTGTGCACGTTTCTTCCGCGTGCCTGGATGGATAGCCGATTTTTCCCGATAGATACTACCCGTCAAGTGCCAACCAGCCCCGTCAAGTGCCAACCGGGAGAAGGGAAAGAGATGATCCCCGAAACTGCGAAGAAAGTCCGAAGGCAGTGACTGCGCCAGCGCTGCTATTTGGATTGCGGCAAGGGGCTGACTGAGATCTCGTCAAAGCGCATTTCGGCGGATGGCTTTTGCTCGTGTTGATTTTGGAGCACATCGTTGAGTTCAGTAACCAGCGCTAACATCCTGTCGGGATTCTTCTCAGCGCCAATTTGCGCGCAGAGTTCCTTTACCTGTTGATTGAGCACTTCCCGACTCATGGCGGTTACCTCAGAGGGATCCAGTCAGCGGATTTCGCTGCGTGCCCACTACTTGGCCTTGTTCCATACGTACAGGAACGTCTCGTCGCTGGCGGTAGCGACATCTCTCCGGCCCTTGTGGATGGCGCGATTCAGGGCAGACCGCACCTTCTCCTTGCTCTGCGTCAAGTCCGACAAAGGCACTTTGATCGCAGTTCCTGCCGGAACCTGATCGAGATCGGAGAGGATCTGGGTAACGATCTCTTTGTGCTTTCCATTTCGACCTTGGGGAACGTCCACTTGCGCCATAGTGTTGAAATTCGTTAAAGCTTTGCTGGTTCGAGGGCTCATCCGAATCTCCTAACCGGGAACAAACGTTAAACAAACGTAACGCAATCGTACTTTCATCGTAACGAGGTAGTCAAGTACAAAATACGAGGTAGTGAGGTATGAGATTTAGCCCACTAAACGCAGGCTCGATGCGCTCAACACAGGCTGAATTCCCGCTAACCGGGCCACTGCTGATCTACAACAAACGGGCAGACAACTACCTGATAATCGAGCGTTTTAGAGCGGACAAAGAGCGTGAGCCGATTGCCAAAAGATATGACCCGTAGGCTTTCCCCTCTGCTAGGGTTTGTGTTAGCCGGAAGGAGGAAATTCAAATGCGAAGGTCTTTGCACTTCGAAACGGTTCCGGTGGCGGTGGTGAGGAAGATTGCTAAACCACTGGCTCGAAGAAGTGGAATCCCACTCGTCGCATCACGGCGGTTATCTCTTCTCATCAAGGCCCGGGTGCAGCGCCCACTCATTCCCAGAAAGGGAAATTGAAATAATGGGAGAGTCAAAAGAAAACGACGGCCAACAAACCAACAGAGACTGGCGCGACCTGGCGCTCCGAGTCCAACAAGAAACAGACCCTAAGAAGATGATCGAATTGGCCATGCAGCTTATTGCCAACCTTGACGAACAACGGGCCGGAAAAAATCCGCTGCCCAAACCGCGATCGGAATCGCCCGAGAGGCCGCGAGGATGACTCCTGAGGAACGAGAGCAGTTGGATTCACTGTGTAAGCGTATCGCGATAGAGAAAGACGCTCAAAGGTTTGACAACCTTGTCAAGGAATTGGAGGTTCTGTTAGAGGCGAAACACGAACGACTCCAATCGATGAGAGCTTCGGGCTCTTTCCCAGCAACTGCGAAACCCGATCAACCTGCAATGGAGTCATAAGGGCGCTATCGGTGTTAATAGACGACAACTCGCTCGAAACCATCCTCGTGTTGATCCAGCAACTGGAAGCAGCGCTTCTCGGATTGAAGCAAATGCGAGCCTACGTCGTGCAAGGCGTCGAGCAGGAAATGCTGGAGTCGGCGATCGTGGACAATGAAACCAGGTTGGCAGAAATTAAACGTAAGGTTATTCAGTAATCATCAACGCAGCTGCCGGTTCCGGCATAGGGTGCTTCACGACAGACAAAGCTCCTGTTACTTCTCATTCAATTCGCTCTGATTCCGGTCGGGGCGTTTTTCTTTCTGGCTCCTGGTCTGGAGGAGCCATACAAGGAACCGTATAGTGCCCTGCCAAGACCCTGGGGCGCTTTATTGTTTGGTGAAGTCGCACGCGCCACACATGTTCTGCGGCGGTGGGGAAGGCGGTGTGGCCCAGGGCTTGTTGGTGAAATCGAAGAACTCGGTCATGTCGGGCATTGCGGCGTCGCGTGCAGTGAGTGTAGGCAGGCCCCAGCGCGTCTCAATAAAATGCAGATAAGCCGTGTAGTCCATGGGCGTGTGCGAGACGAAATTCTTCTTCGCAAAGGGCGAGATCACTATGTTCGGCACGCGGCTGGCGGTAATAGTGAAATCGCCGGGCACGTCGTTGGACGTGAGATCCACCGGTTTGATGCCGTCTGGATTCGGCACCGACCTCGGCGGCATGTGGTCGAAGAAACCTCCGCCTTCGTCGTGCTCGAAGAAGATCACGCTATCGCTCCACCACGGGCCCTGCATCACGGAGTTAATCACATTGGACGCAAACTGCGCGCCGACCTGCACGTTGATCGGAACCTCGCCCTGCTGCGGGTTCGCGGGATTAAAGTTGCTGGTGTGCTCGGAAAGACCGTCGTGCAGCCCGGTCTCGATGAACGAAACTGCCGGCAGTTGGCCAGCCCCAGCGTCGCTGAAGAACTGTGATCGACACGACCTTGGCTGACACACCGGGCTGGTTGAAATAAGCGAAATCCTGCAGATAAGTGAACAGGTTCGTTTCCTCTGAATAGATTTTCCAGGAAACACCCGCGGCATCCAGTTCCTGCCAGATGGTCTTGGCGGTCAGCCCTCCCGGCCCCGGGCCGTCGTGGACATACCCCTGCGATGTCGCCGCGAACAGGAAATGCCGCTGCGCCGGGGTGTTGCTGGGTATCGGAGAGTAGAAGTGGTCGCCCATCACGAAATTCGACGCCATGAAGTAGTAATAGTTCAGGTCGTTGCCATCGAAGTAGCCCATCACACGATGGCCGTCCTGGTCGGCCATCTGGATTCCCAGCGTGGCGGCGTACTGGCTGATCTGGACCGCGAGCGAGACAAAGCCGTCCATCGGCGAGTTGGCATCGGCCCCTGCGGGATTTGCCCAGTCAAAGTTCTTGTGCGTCTCTGTCCAGTCGGGCGTCAGGTCTTCCGTGCACACGGAACCGCTGTGATACGAAGCGATGTTTGCACCGGTCACGGGAGAGAAATTGGAAAACGATCCTGTGCTCTCATCGTCGATTGTTGCCGGCGAGCCGTTGATCGGGTAGCTATTTGCTTGCCTGTAGGCGGTCATCTGGCCGAAGTAGTGATCAAAGGAGCGGTTCTCCTGAATCATGATCACCACGTGATTCACTACTGTCATTCCCTGCTGAGGTGGTCCGCCGGGGCCTGGCTTGGGGTTGGTGGTGGTGGTGTTGGCGTGGGCCCGCTTCCTTTACCTGCGGAACCGCCGCAGCTTGTGATCAATACCGCCAATGCCACGCTTGAGAGAAGGGAGGTGAACCTGGAGCGCATATGCTAAGCCTAATTGCCAATTGCTCAGATCAGATGCTCAGGCCAAAGTTGATGTTGGCGCCCAGCACGGGTTTCTCGCCCGTTTAGGGGGGCCAAACGGGCGAGAAGGCGTGATCTTAGAGTTCCGGGTGCGGGTCGGAAGCGCGGCGTTTCAATACGGTTTGGTTTGAGGAACTTTCTGGGCAAGCGGCTTGTCGTTTGTTACAGTCTGGCCCCTGTCGTACTTCATCCGGTTGCCCCCGATCTCATTCGTATCCGAGTGGTCGATCGGCTTCATGGCTACGACCTGATAGCGGCGTTTTTTGTGATCGCCATCAGGAATTCTCATCTCGATCACGTCTTTGGAAATCTTGAACTCCCCTTCCTGTCCGATCGGCAGCAGCCTGGGATGCTTATGATCCAGCGGACGAATGTGGTACTCCATATCGTCAGTGCGCAACATGTATTGCGGACACAACTTCTCGTCAGAATCGACGTGAGTGGCGCCGACCGACGCGAACACGCTGCCTAGCCCGGTCAGGCCGCGCTCCTTGGCGCCGCACGGCACCGCTTCCATCTTTTCGATCATGGCGCGCTGGCCATGTTTCTTGCCCGCAAAAACGGGGACGGAAAGCGACAAACAAAACATGGTGATAAGAACTGGTTTCTTGTTCATGACGCCTCTTCTCAGTCCAGGAATTTGTTCCGGTCCTTTGCCGATGCGATCGGGAAAGGCGGGTGGCAGAAATCCGCCTTTCCGTTTCGCACCATGGCCACCCTACTTCTTCGGCTGAGAAGCCGGAAGTTTGGCTGTACCTTTTACCATCGCGCCGCTTGAGGTCGCGTCAAACGCCTGCGCTGACTTGATGAACGATTGCGGGTTCTCAGTCAGTTCCTCACGCGTTTGAGGATGAGATTTCAGGTACGTCTGCAACGCGGAATGGTTCTCCAGGTATTCCTCATTCGTCGCAAGGGAAGGGTTCTTGGAGAGCTCATTCGAGATGTTGCCGTGACCTTCCAGAAACTCGTGGAAGCTGGAAAGCTCGCCACGGGTCACATCGTGATCGCGGCCCATAGCGGCATCCTGACGATGATCAAAGCTCTGCTCCTGGTTCATGAACTGGGTTGGATTCTCTCGATATTCCTCCCGCACACCGGGGTGACTTGCCAGGAATTGCTGCAGAGCCGGATGGCCCTGAACGAACTCCTTGTTGTTGACCAATGCAGGGTTCTTGCGCAATTGTTCTGCAATCTCGGGATGGCTGTCCATGAAACGATCCATGTTGGCCAGCTCCGTGCGATTCACGTCCGAATCCCGCTGCATAGCAGAGTCTTCACGGCGGTCAAAGCGCTCTTCCTGCTGCATAAATGCATTCGGATTTGCTTTGTACTCCTGCCGCAACTCGGGGTGATCCGCGAGAAATTGCTGCAGAGCCGGATGGTCCTCGATGAAGTCCTTGTTATTGACGAGGGCCGGATTCTTTCGCAGTTGCTCCCCGATCTCGGGATGGCTGTCGAGGAAGCGATCCATATTGGACATTGCACGCGCGTCCTCACGACGGTCATATTGCCGTTCGGCGGACATGAACGCGCTGGAGTTTTCTCGCAGTTCGTCGCGGACGCCCGGGTGTTCCGCCAAGAACTGCCGCAGAGCCGGGTGGGTTTCAACGAATTCCTTGTTGTCAGCGAGCGATGGATTTTTCCGCAGTTGCGCCGCGATTTCGGGATGGGTTTCCAGGAAACTATCCATCCTGCTCAGTTCGCCTCGCGTTGTGTCCCCATCACGACGATCGCGATCCCGGTCACCTTCGTTGTCCTCACGCCGATCAAAACGCTGCTCCTGATGCATCACAGCATGGGGGTTTTGATTCAGATCCTCACGTACTTCAGGATGCTGCTGCAGATAGCGCTGCAAATCAGGATGGTTTTCCACGAACTCCTCGTTGTTGACCAACGACGGGTTGTTCCGCAGCTGTTCGGAAAGTTCCGGATGCTGATCCAGGAACTGATCGAGTGCGGACAGTTGCTGCCGAGTCATATCAGAATCACGATCTTGGGGCATGCCGCTCTGCGATTGTGCTCTCGCAGGGGCCGTCCACATAAGAGATGTGAACGCCAAGGTCGCCAACCAGTACTGAGTTTTCACACTTGTGCATTTCATAAGCGACAAAATGCCTCCTGTTGTGAGCGGATGACAGGGAAAGAAATGCATGGGGAAGGCCAACGCCCGAGAGCGAGGAACTCGTGCTATTTCAGTGCCTTGACAAGCGCTTAGGGGAGATCAAGTAGATCCACTACAGGATGGAATTCCGACACGTTCTTGTAAAATCGCCGTACAGAGATCACCGTAGCTTTCAAGGTTTTGTAAAGTGTCGCCAGGCAGATGAGCTTTTCACAAGCTTCAGCCATTCTTTCGGACGTCTTTCGCGCTCTTTAGGCTTGGTTTATCTGCGCAAGGCCTGCGCTGATGATTCTAGACGCGATACGAAGGCCGGAAGCCAATGTCACTAGTAAGTCCCCCTCTATAATGTGCCGCCTATGCGCCTCTTGTTGAAATTCAATTTGATCTTGATCCTCGTCTTCGCGCCGGAGTAGCCGCAGCTGATGATGGGATCCGCCGGCGCTATGCGGACCTACACTTTCAAGCAGGTCGCCCCCCTGCTCCAGGAGCACCAGGCGCGGATCGACACGTTCCTGGCGCAGACCGTTCCCGCATATGCTGCGACGGAAGCCTTCAACTATCTGCATGGCGATTATCCCGACTATACCTACAAGGAAGCGACGCTCAATTCAACAAACCTGCGGGACCGCGCTGTCGATTGGGAAGCTGACGTCATTCAGGTCTTCCGTGCGCATCCTGAGCAGAAGGAGCTTTCCGGAGAGCGCGACACACCTGCTGGACGAGCGTTGTTCTTGGCCACGGTCGTGCCGACTTCGAAGATGGTGGGGCCTATAAACCTCAGCGGACAGTATACGGCGATTGAGAGCTGTGATCTTCCCTGATTCAGGGTTCGGCTATTGTTTATCCGGTGCCTTCTCCGCGGGCTTCTCGAATATCTTCGGATCCACAGCCGGGTTAATTTCGATCTTCTTATACTCGACTACGCTGGTTTCTTCTCCATTCTGCTTGTTCTTGCGCTGGAGCGGTATGGTCAGCCCATTGATGGCCTTCCAGTCATCCAGGGCGGTCTCGCCTTGTGCCGGCCCGGTTCTCCCAAGCGTTACATAAGTTTCCTTCAGAATGTGCCCATCTGCCGGATTCACGAACCAGCGGATTGCGGCGCCTGCTGCGTTTACGTCCACGATGCGGGCTTCAATGTCCCCCACCTTCTCGGTTCCTCCCGCAAGGAAGAAGACATCCGGATCCTTCCAATGGGACGCGATGAAAATGGGATCGCGCTTGATTTGCTCCAGAGTTTCGCTCTTCTGGTCTGAAGGCATCGCCTGTGTGCCCATGCCGGCCATCGAGGCGAATCCCGTATCGGGCGTTACGACGAGCGTCATCGTGCCCTGTGGAGTTTGCAATTCGGCATGAAGGCGGTCGGGGTACACAATGGTCGTTTGCATCTGCATGGGAAGGTCGCCCTGCGGCGTCTTCCGCGTCATGGTGAACTCGGCCTTCACTGATTTCACCGCCGAAAGTTTCGCTTCGCCGCCCATGGCAGCGACAAGTTTCGAGGCAAGCTCCTTGCCCTCAGCATTCGACGCGGTGGGTTTTGAACTCTCATCCTGCTTCGCTCCCGGAGGAGGCGGAATGGTGATGTCGATTTCCTTCACCGCCCCGAGCGACGAGAGTGGCTTGCCGAACTCCTTGAGGTTACCAACCACCAGCCTTGCCAGTTGGTCTTTGTGCAGATACTTAGCCGCGACGCGGCTCACATCGGCAGCAGTAACTTTTTTGACTTCGTCCTGGTACTTGTCGAGCCAGTCGGGAGGATACCCGTAATACTCGTAGACCATGCGCTCGCCAAGAATTTTGTCGGGCGAGTCAAGACGAAACACAAACGCGTTCAGGATGGCATCCTTGGCGTTCTTGATTTCTTCTTCAGTGATCGGCTTCTTGGATAGATCATCGATGTCTTGGTCGAGCGCTTGAATCGCATCGACCGTGCTCTCACTCTTGGTGCTCATGGCAATTTGCAGGATGCCCTGATGTCCGAAGTTCGTACCCACTCCGCCACCTACGCCATAAGCCAGCCCGCGCTTGGTGCGGATGTCGTTGAAGAGGCGGGAGGAAAACCCGCCACCGAAGGCTTCGTTGAAAACACTGATCGCGTAGTAGTCGGGATTGTCGCGCGTGGTGCCGAGCGCAACCATGCGGATATTGCTCTGGTTCACGTCCTCTTTAGAGACGAAATAGTAGCCGGGCTGGGCGGGAGCGTACTGCAATTCATTTTTTGGGAACGGCGGGAAAGATTCGCCCTTGGGCCACGATTCGAAGGCGGAGCGCAGTCGGGCCTCCATCGCCGCCGAATCGAAATCCCCACTGATGCCGAGGATAATGTCATTGGGGTGGACATACTTCTTGTGCCAGTCGATCAGATCTTGACGGGTGATGGCAGCGACGGTGGCGTACTCGGGCACACGGGCGTAGGGATTATCGGCGCCATAAGCGAGTTTGGTGGCCTCGCGGTGAGTGATCCCTCCCACATCGTCGTTTCGCCTGGAGATGCTGTCTTCTTCGCCCTTTTTGGCGATATCGATCTTGTCGTCGCGGAATTCTGGATTTTGCAGTACGTCCTGGAAAGCTTTGAAAACGTCGTCGAGGTCGCCCGTAAGGCAGGAGAAGCTGATCGTCGAGGAATCCGGGCCTGGGCCAGTTTCTACCTTGGCGGCACGCACTTCGAGAAAATCGTCAAGTTGGTCGCCTGTCTGGGTCTTGGTGCCGCCGGTACGCCAGACTTCGCCAAAGATGTCGACCAGGCCCGTCTTATTCGCAGGTTCGTTGACTGAGCCGCCGCGGATGCGCGCGGTGCCATCGATCAAGGGTAGTTCATGGTCTTCCTGCAGGAAGATCACCATCCCGTTGGAGAGTTCGATGCGTTTGGGTTGCTGCGGTTTGAAAGAACGCAAGGGAGGAATCGGAATCTGCTTCCAGGTGGCTTGCGCATAAAGGAGGTGCGGTGGCACAAGCACGGCAGCGGCCAACAAGAGAACCAGGATGTGCCGCTTCATTGCGCACCCCCTTGATCGGCAGAAGCGTTCCCTTGTTCAGCGCCGGGCGAGCCTCTGCCACCGGGTGCGTTCTCGATGACTCCCACGGTGCGGTTGGTATCGACGAAAACTTCGTTCGCTACGCGCCTAATGTCGGCCTTGGTCACCGCATCGATGCGATCCACAGAGCGGAACAACTCTTGCCAATCCCCGTAACGTGTTTGGTAAGTCGCCAGTTGCGTAGCCAGTCCGCCGTTATCGGCGAGGCCTCGGATGAGGTTGGCTTTGCTGCGGGTCTTGATCATCTTTAATTCATCGTCGCTGATGTCTTCTTTTTTGAGGCGCTCGATTTCAGCGTGAATCGCTTCGCCGATTTCCTGCGGCTTGTGGCCGGGTAAGGGAACTGCGAGAAACGCGAAGAGATGCGGATACTTGATGCCAGGATATCCAGTGAAGCCCTCGGAAAATGAAGCAATCTTCTTATCTCGTACCAGAGAGCGGTACAGTCGCGAGGTGCGGCCTTCCGACAGAAGGTCCGTAATGGCATCGAATACAGCGTCGTCTTTGCTGCGGTAGTCGGGCCGGTGATAGCCCTCGATGTAAATCGGCTGCGACATGTCCTTCAGCACGACGCGGCGCTCGGAGTTTTGCGGAGGTTCCGTAGTAGTGGCCTCGTCGGGATCCGGGCGGGTAGGCAGCCGTCCGAAGTATTTTTCGAGAATCGGTAATGCTTGCGCAGATTTCACATCGCCGGCTATCGCCACCACCATGTTCGAGGGGATGTAGTAGGTGTCAAAAAACTTCTGCGCATCGGTAGCGGAGAAGTGATTGAGATCGGACATCCAGCCGACTGTAGGCCGATGGTAGGGATGTGCCGCGAAAGCCTCTGCCGTGAACTGCTCCAGCAGTCGCCCGAAAGGATTGCTATCGGTGCGCATGCGGCGTTCTTCGATGACCACGTTGCGCTCCTTGTAGAATTCCCGCATCACGGGATGCAGGAATCGCTCGGACTCAAGATAGGCCCAGAGTTCCAGGCGGTTCTCGGGGAAGGAGTAGTGGTACGCAGTCTCGTCATAGTTGGTGAAGGCATTCATGTCTTCACCGCCATTCTGCTCGACGATTTTTCCGAACTCGTTGGCGACGACATACTTGTCCGCGCCGGCAATCGCATCTTGCCAGGCCTTCTCTAGTTGCTTGAGCTTGGCCGCATCCTGGCCTACGCTCTTGTCCCGCTCTTTGATATAGGCCGCATAGGCAATCTCCACTTTTTCCAGCGCGAGCTTTTCAGCGGTATAGTTCGTCGTTCCGATCTTGTCGGTGCCCTTGAATGCCATATGCTCGAACATGTGAGCTAGGCCGGTGGCGCGCATCGGGTCCTGGGTCGAACCGGCGTCCACCAGGGTGAAAAACGAGAATACGGGCGCTTCGGGACGCTCACAGATGATGAGGGTCAGTCCATTGCCGAGTTTCTTGACCGTGACGCGCTTCTTGAACGAGGCGACGTCTTGCGCCAGAGCAACGGTGGAAAGAAGGAGCAGTAGAAAAGCGCCTTTCAGACAGGAGTATTTCATCGAACCTCCGACGGCTGCGCGGAAATTTCTGCAAAGAACATAGTCTTTGGACGGGCGAACAGAGCAGAAGTTTGAAAGTACGTGGGTGGCAGGGGGGTTGTCAAACTCAGGACACACGACTCAGGACACACGACTCAGGACACACGACTGCAGTCTCCCGGCTTTCGGGGTCGCTGTGGCTGTGTAGCCCGCGCAGCATTTGAGCACGGAAAAGGCTTAACCGCCGAGGACGCGGAGGAGTCCGCCGAGTTCGCGGAGAAAACCTCCGGAGACTGCCCAGTTTTCGGTCGCGAATAAGAGCTACGCTGTATTTTGCGCCTGGCAGAATATCAGGCAAAATGGCAGGGCGGAGCGCACGTGACTGATTCGAGCGTCGAAATTCAAGGGCGACACCTGAAGCTCTCGAACCTAGAGAAGGTTCTTTACCCCGCCACCGGATTCACCAAGAAGGACGTCATCGACTATTACGCGCGGATCGCGCCCGCTATCCTTCCCCATCTGCACGGTCGTGCCCTCACGCGCAAGCGTTATCCCGACGGCGTAGAAGGCGAGCCTTTCTTCGAAAAGAACGCCCCCATGCACAAGCCGGATTGGGTGAAGACAGTGCCCGTCTGGAGCGGAAGGAACCGGCGCACCGTTCACTATGTGCTCTGCGACGATCTGGCGACCCTGATCTGGCTGGCGAATCTGGCGGCGCTCGAACTGCACCCGTCGCTGGCTCTCGCGACAGACATTACCTGCCCGACGGTGATGGTCTTCGATCTCGATCCGGGGCCACCGGCGAATATCGTGCAGTGCTGCCAGGTGGCGATATGGCTGCGGGAGATCTTCGAGCATCTTGGCCTGAAGAGCTTTCCCAAGACTTCCGGATCGAAGGGCCTTCAACTTTATGTGCCGCTGAACACTCCCACGACATTTGAAGCGACCAAACTCTTTTCTCATGCGCTGGCCCAGTTGCTGGAGCAGGAGCACCGGGACCTTGTGGTGTCGGACATGAAGAAGAATATCCGCACCGGAAAAGTGTTCGTTGACTGGAGCCAGAACGATGAGCATAAGACGACGATCGCACTGTATTCGCTGCGGGCGCGGGAGCGTCCCACGGTATCGACGCCGGTCACATGGGACGAGGTACAGCGCACGCTGAAGAAGAAGGACGCGGGATTGCTGGTGTTCGAGTCCTCCCAAACGATCGCGCGCTTCGAAAAGATGGGGGATCTATTCGAACCGGTGCTCGAGTTGAAGCAGAAGCTACCCAATCTGAAAGCTGCCGCGGTGGCTCAGGCGCCCGGGCCGATTGAGATCGCGGCAGAGGCGGATGATCGTCCGGCGAGCAAACCAGCTTCGAAGAAATCCGCGAAGAAGCGCGCCAAGGTATAATCCCGGTCTATTCTCAAAGGCGCTGGAATCTTGACATCATGGCGCAACTTTTCGCAGGAACATCAGGATGGGCTTATCCGACGTGGAAGCCCGACTTCTACCCCGAGAAGCTGGCCCAGAAGAAATTCCTGGGATACTACGCCACTAAGCTCAACACAGTGGAAGTGAATTTCACCTTCCGTCAGCTGGTAAAAGAAACGACGATTCAGAATTGGCTGGCAGAAACGCCTGGGCATTTTCGCCTCGGCGTGAAGGCGCATCAGGTCATCACGCATATCAAGCGGTTGAAGGGAACTGAGGAGTTCCTGCCTCGATTCCTGGCGACAATCGAGCCTCTCGCCGCGGCGGGGAAGCTGGGGCCGGTTTTGTTCCAACTCCCGCCGAATTTGAAGGCGGATTCGGCGTTGCTCAAGGATTTTCTTGCCCTTCTTCCGCGTGCAGTTCCAACGGCTTTTGAGTTTCGACATGACTCGTGGTTCAGCGATGCGACATGGGAACTGCTGAAATCCGCAAATGCGGGGTTGTGCGTCGCCGAGACGGAGACCAGGACCACGCCCGACGTCGTGACAGCGCCATTTGCCTACTATCGCTTTCGCAAACCGACTTACACCGGAGACGAGCGGCGGGCGATGGTGGATCGCATGCGTCAGCACATCGCCGAAGAACGCAATGTGTTCACCTACTTCAAGCACGAGGAAACGCCGCAGGGCGCGCTATACGCGGTCGAAGTGCTCCGGGAAGTGAACGGCGCGGAGGGCCGCTGATGCGCCTAGCGACGGCCGCAATAATAGCATCGGTTGTCGCTTTCGGCGCGCATTCCGTCCACGCTCAAGACGCGAAACTCCGCACCGTACACGTATTCGTCGCGCTGGCCGACAATCAACATCAGGGGATCGTTCCCGTGGCGGCGGTTCTGGGTAACGGAGAAGATCCTGGGCGCAATCTGTATTGGGGATCAGCCTACGGCGTGAAGACGTTCTTTTCGCGCTCACCCGAGTGGGAGCGGCTCAGTTGTGTTCAAAAGCCGAAGCCGGCGATTCTGCAGCGGTGCGTTTTCAAATACCGAACCGCGAACGTCTATCTGATCTCCGATGCTTACCGGGGAATCGAAATCAAGCAAGCGATCTGGGATTTTCTTGATTCTGCAGCCGGGGGTGGCGCAGATACGGTCGGTGTATCTGTCCAACCAACCGGTACCGCCCTGAATTTGCCGGCGCATGGCGGCGCAACTCTCCTGGCGTACATTGGTCACGATGGGCTGATGGACTTTCAACTTCCTCACTATCCACAGCAGAAGGATGCAAGTCATCGTGAAGCCATCGTCCTGGCGTGCGCCAGTAAGCAATTTTTCGGCGAGGCGGTACGGGCCAGCGGGGCTTATCCGCTGCTGTGGACAACCGGGCTGATGGCTCCCGAAGCGTACACGCTGAAAAGTGCGCTGGACGGCTGGATCGCCGCAGAGAATCGCGAGCAGGTTCGCGACCGGGCGGCTGGGGCTTACGATAAATACCAGAAGTGCGGGATCCGGGCGGCGCATCGACTGCTTACTACCGGCTGGTGACGTGGTGAGAGAGACGTAGCAAGCTACGTCTCTACGACAGGCTTATCGAGCATCTGGTTCAGTACTTCTCGCAGCGTCCGATAACGCGCATACTAAGCTTCTTCTAGTATGGCTTCTGAGGCCAATGCGCGCGTGCTCTCCGGATTTCTCGACTATCTGAGAATCGAGAAGGGACTGGCGCGGTTGTCGATAGCGGCCTATACCACCGACATCGGACAGTTCGCGCAGTTTCTCGAGAAAGGGAAGCGGTTCCTGATGACGGCACGCCGCCAAGACGTGCGCGAGTTTCTTCAGCAGCTCTTTTCGAATCGAGTGGACGGGCGGAGCGTTGGTCGCAAGCTTTCGGCGCTGCGGCATTTATATCGCTATCTGCTGCTCGACAAAAGAATCGAGCATGATCCGACGCTGAACATCGAATCGCCGCGGCAGTGGAAGGTTCTGCCTAAGTCTCTAGCTCGGGATGAGGTCGAGGCGACATTGGCTGCGCCCGGTCACCCGTCGAAATCGGACAGGCAGGATGCAGCGGCTCTGGCATTGCGCGATCGCGCCATCCTGGAATTGCTTTATGCGGGAGCTTTGCGTGTTTCTGAGTTGGTCACCGCGACGCTGGAGGACCTGAAATTGGAAGCGGGCTACATGCTGGTGCGCGGCAAAGGCGATAAGGAGCGCATTGTGCCCTTAGGAAAGCCGGCACAGGATGCGCTGAGAGAGTACCTAGCTCAGGCGCGGGCCAAGCTGTTGAAGCCTGCCAGAGGGGAAGGGAAGAAGGGTAGGGATCCTTCGACTCCGTTGTCCTCCGCTTCGCTTCGGACAACTCCGCTCAGGATGACAAATGCAATGAGCGCTCCGATATCGGGGACATCACCGTTTTTGTTTATCGCAAAGGGCGGTCGCAAGCTGACCCGACAACGCATCTGGCAGATGGTTGGGCAGGCGTCGGCGGCTTCGGGAAGGCATGCGTCTCCTCACATGCTGCGACATTCTTGCGCCACACACATGGTCGAGAATGGCGCGGATCTGCGCACGGTGCAAACGATTCTTGGCCATGCTGATATTTCTACGACCCAGGTCTATACCCATCTCGCACTGGATCGGCTGCGTAGTGTGTATCGGAAGCATCATCCCAGGGCGAAGGCGAGGTAGCGGATTTCTGATTGCAGAGTTATATCTCAGATTTTAGATTGTGAATCATATCGAGACCGGATTTTGAAATCTGCAATCTGAAATCTCAAATCTGAAATCAGAATTAAACTATGACCACAACCCGGACCATCGTCGAAAAGGCTGTCGCAGACTTTCTCCGCCATCTGCGCGAGAAAAATTCCTCGCCACACACGATCAAGGCCTATACCGGCGATCTGGCGAATTTCACCGCCTACGCCGGGCCTCGCAACTGGAAGCAGATCGACCACATCGCGATTCGCGGATTTCTTTCTCAGCTTTATGAACAGGGCCTGAGCAAAACATCCGTGGCTCGTTCTCTGGCTGCTGTACGTTCGCTCTATCGGTGGCTGGCGCAGGAAGGCGAGGTTGACCAGAATCCCGCCAAGTTGGTCGCCACGCCGAAGCTGCCACAGAAACTCCCGCGCGTGCCCACGATCGAAGAGATGAATTTCGTGCTCGATGGCAAAATGCCCGAGACGGCGGCTTTCCCGGAGCGCGACCGGCTCATGCTGGAATTGCTTTACGGTTGCGGGATGCGCAACTCGGAGCTAACCGGAATCAACCTCGACGACATTCGCCTGAGCGCAGAGGCCATTCTGATTCGCGGGAAAGGGAAGAAGGAACGCTACGTTCCGTTTGGCGATTCCGTGAAGAGCGCGCTGCCCGCTTATCTTCAAGTTCGGCAGACACTACTGTCCGAGAAGCGCAAGAATTCCAACGCGCTGTTGATCAACCAGCGCGGGGGGAGGCTCACGACGCGCAGCGTGGGGCGCATCATCAAGAAGATTGCGGTCTCGAAGGGCCTGTCTCCCGATGTTCATCCTCATACCCTGCGGCATGCTTTCGGCACGCACATGCTGGAAGAAGGCGCCGATCTGCGCGCGATCCAGGAACTGCTCGGTCATGAGCGCTTGGCTACAACCCAGCGTTATACCCAACTCTCCATGAAGCACGTGCTGCAGGTCTACGACCGGACGCATCCGCGCGCGAAGTAGGGTGAACAGCAATGAATGTTACCGCGCGTGAAACCGTCAGGCGTTCTTGCGAAGACCTTCCCACATGGTCACGACACGAGACTTCATCACCGCGGTGAGTTTCGCGTAGGCTTCTTCTGATGCCTCGCTTTCTGCGGGAGGCACGATGGGATCTCCAAACAAAATCTTCAGGGGCTTGAATCCCTGAAACGACTGGTTGCGCGGCCAAGCTTCGTAAAAGCCTTCAATCGCGATCGGAACGATCGGTACCTGCAGGTGTATGGAGAGGATGGCCGCGCCTTTCTTGAAGATGCGAGGCGTGCCGTCGATGGATCGTTCGCCCTCCGGATACAGAATCAGCACCTTTCCATTGCGGAGGCCAAATGCTCCGGCCCGCATGGCAGAAACCAGATTCGCGTCGGGATCGACCACGATGACATTGAGAGAGCGTGCTAGCCGGCGCATGAATCCTTCACCGAAGATTTCACTTGTCCCGACGGCGAAAAGCCGCTGGAACAGATCCGCCGGCAATGCGCTCGCCAGTACAACCGGGTCGAGGTAACTCTGGTGGTTCGAGCAAAGAAGGTAAGGGCCTCTCTTTGGCAGTTTCTCAATACCGCTTACCTTCAGATCGAACAGATCGAGCGAGACGACCTGCACCAGCCGAAACACTAGAGACCAGAACGTGGTTTTGAAACGGCTAGGACGCGCCAACTCCAAGACTTCTGGGTCGTCGGGGTCTTCGGCCAGAATGGCTTTCCATCCGGCGAAGGTGGGCCGCGCCGCTGGCTTTCCGTCCCCGCTCGCTGCACTCTCCAGGACCGCGTCAATCAGGTCCCGAATGCTATAGATCTCTGCAAGTCGAGATTCTTCAACATTGCCGCCCAGTTCCTCTTCCAGGCGGCTGAGCACCTCGACTCGTTGCATGGAGTCGAGTCCGAGATCGAGTTCCAGGCTGCTGGTGGGCCGCAGATTCGGCGCAGCAGAGTGCGAATTTTCGCGTGCGATTTTGAGGCCACGTTGGACGTCAGGCTGTTCCAGCCAGGTTGTCTCTTCCGGAGTAAGAGGTTTTTCCACCGGCAGTTCGGAATCGTCACTCACTTTCTTGGCCGGATTTGCCTTTACGCGCTTCTGAACCTCGAAGCGCTTGATCTTTCGCGTGGTCGTGCGGGGCAGATCGTCCTGCCAGATCTCGTAGCTGCTGATGCGCTTTGTCGTCGCGATCTGTGGCGAAAGCCCTTCAATATCGAAGCGGATGACTTCCTTGGCGTTGACGATTTTGCGCTTCCTGAGTTCGTCGAAGTTAGGAACGACAACTGCGTGCAGGCGGTCGCGTTCCTCGCCCGGCTTGCCTTCCAGTCCCATCACGGCAATTTCCTTGATGAACGGGGACTTCAGGTAGTGCGCTTCGATCTCTTCCGGGTAAACGTTTTTGCCGTTGCTTAGGACGATGACTTCCTTCTTGCGTCCAGTAAGAAAGAGATGGCCTTTCGAGTCGAAATACCCGAGATCGCCCGTGAGGAACCATCCGTCTTTCATGACCGCCGCCGTTGCATCCGGACGGTTCCAGTATCCCTTCATCACGACAGGTCCACGGACCGCCAGTTCGCCCACGGCAGCGCCTCCCTCTTCCTGCGGCTTTGGGTCAACGATCTTGCCCTCAACGCCCTTCATGGCCTTGCCACATGAACCGATGACAATGTCGTTCGGGGTATTGACGTAGATCGCGGCGGCCGTCTCAGTCAGTCCCAGAGCCTGCATCACGTCGATGCCGAGATCATAGAAATCCTGTGCGATTGCCGGATCGAAGCGCGATCCCCCAGTCGCGAGGTAGCGCATTTTGGGGCCAAGGGTGTGATGAATCTTGCCGAAGAAAATGTGCCCCGCGTTGACGCCTACCTTCCGCAATGTGCGATTGAGCAGCACCATCGCGGCAAAGATTTTCTGCGTAAGCGGGCCACGCTTCTTAATCTCCTGAAAGATACGCTCGTGAATCAGATAGAAAAACTGCGGCACGACGGCAAAAGCTGTAATGTTTCGCTCCTGGAGCGCCTTCAGCAGCTCGCTGGTGTTGAGGGTTTCCAGATATACCACTCGCGAGCCCTTGACCAGCGGCAGGAGCAAGTTCGCCATCAGGGCCAGCACGTGGAATAGGGGCAAGACGCCGAGCAGCGCATCGTTTGGTCCGATGTCGACCCAGTTGAAGACGGCATCTACTTCGCCAAGGAAGTTGCCGTGCGTCAGCATCACGCCCTTGGGATCGGCTGTCGTACCGGACGTGTAGAGCAGGGAAGCCAGGTCGTCGGTCTTCACCGCCACCGGCTTGAACCAGCCCGGACCTGCCTTGAATATCTCCGGCAGATTGGCGAGGAAACGATCGCGGCCAGTGTCAGCGGTCATGCGGTCAGGGTCGGTCAGGATCAGGCCGACATTTAGTTCACTGACGGCCCGCCGTGTGACCGGGACATGCTTCACGTCTACGAATACCGCAGAAGTCCCGCTGTCTTTCAGAAGTTTTACAACCTGGTCGTCATGCAAGGCCGTATCCAGCGGGACCGCAACGCAGCCAGAGGCGATGATGCCGAGGTAAGTCGCGACCCATCGCGGGTGGTTGTCGGCAAGGATCGCGAGCCGCGATCCGGGAGTGAAATTGTTTTCCGTGATCCAGCGCCCGATGGACTGGGCCCAGCCTTGCAGTTCGCCGTAGGTGCAGCTTTCGAGGTGGTCGCGACGTTGGAGTTCGAGTGCGACGTTGTTAGGCCAGCGCTGGGCGCACTCCAGAAAACGGTCGTAGAACGTGGGCATGGGTCGTGGGGAATATTACAGGAAAAAGGCACACGGACGCAGTGTTCTGCAGACTACGTTATTCGTCAGCGGCCGACTTATGGGTTCTTCGGTACCTTCGGCTTTTCGGCGTCGGCCATAGCCTTGCGAAATTCTTCCACCGCAGGAACATGCGGGGTCGGGCGCAGACAGTCCCGCTTGATGTAGCGCCAGACCGGCGGCGAGTCGAGAGGATCATCCATCCCTCCGCGATAAACCTCGAACGAGTCCTCGTTCGGCCCAATCTCGGTGCCCATTCGCGGTCGCTGGTCCTGCGGATAACTGCCAGGCCCACCTAGCGGTGGAGGCTGCCCCTGCTGCCCTCCAATGCGGATGTTACTATCAGTGGACTGTCCGATGCCCGGACGCTGATCGATCGGTCCACCCCTCATGGTGGGCCGTGAGACCCTGCCATCGCCGGTGCGAATCACGATGACGAGGTCTGATTCTTGCCCGTCGAGCATGAGCCGAAAACGTCCCCATTCCATCAGCGCCTTTTCGACATTCTCGCGGGCGAGGGCGTTGGCCTGCGGTTGATCGAGAGGTTCGCCGGCGTTGGGATCAATGACCACCCGCACGGTTTGTGCTCGCAAGACGTATTCCGGAAGCGTCGGCTTATGCTTGTCTTTTCCGTTGGCCGCGGAGATGAGGAGAAGAAGCGGAACCAGAAGTGAGCAGAGGCGTCGAGTCATGGAGCCCCCTTTGTCCTGGGTAGCATTATATCGGCCGGCCCTTCGAAAGTCCCGCTGGAACTCTGGTGCATCGAATGTGCTAGGCTTCTAGAGATAGTATCCGGGCGTACTCTGCCCTCTGAAGGACTTCCGGTTGATTAACAGACTGCTAGGTAAGGTTTTTGGGACGAAGAACGAGCGCGTCATCAAGGCGCTGAGGCCCGACGTACAGGCCATCAACGCGCTCGAACCCGAGATGCAGAAGCTCTCGGACGCCGAATTGCGAGCCAAGACGGACGAATTCCGGAAGCGCATCCAGGAACGGCTGAATCAGCTGGGAGGGAGCAACGGGAATCCTCCGACGGGAAGTGGCGCAACGGCAGCTGCGGAAGATGACGAAGACGATTTTGACCGCATCAAACGGACGGAAAAGGAGCAGTACCAAGCGCTGCAGGAAGTGCTGAACGAGATTCTGGTCGAAGCGTTCGCCGTAGTCCGCGAAGCCGGACTCCGCGTGCTTAACATGCGCCATTTTGACGTGCAGTTGATCGGCGGCATGGTCCTGCATAACGGTACGATTTCGGAAATGAAGACCGGCGAAGGTAAAACGCTGGTTGCCACCCTTCCGGTGTACCTCAATGCCCTGAGCGGCCGGGGCGTGCATGTCGTTACCGTCAACGACTACTTGGCCAAGCGCGACTCCGAATGGATGGGCAGGCTGTATCGCTTTCTGGGATTGAGCGTTGGTGTCATTGTGCACGATCTCGATGATGAAGAGCGCCGCGCCGCTTACGCAGCGGACGTCACCTACGGGACCAACAACGAATTTGGCTTCGACTACCTCCGCGACAACATGAAGTTCGACATCAGGGATTGCGTGCAGCGCGGGCACAACTACGCCATCGTGGACGAAGTCGACTCCATCCTGATTGACGAGGCCCGTACGCCGCTCATCATCTCGGGCGCAAGCGAGGAATCCACCGACAAGTACTACATCGTCAACCGAATCATCCCGAAGCTGGTGCGCGGCGAGGAGTTGAGCCCCGACGAACTCCGCCAGCAACTCGAGGCCGGAGAGATTCCTCCAGAGCAGCGGGACGAGATGCTCACCGAGCTTGCTCGAGTTGGAGACGACCCGCAAAGGAAAGTTCTCACCAACGATTACGTGATCGACGAGAAGCACCGTAATATCACGGTCTCGGACTCGGGCTGGGAGAAGGTGGAAAAGCTGCTTGGGATTGGCAACATCGCCGATCCGGAGAACTGGGGCACAAAGCATCACGTTGAGACCGCAATTAAGGCTCACGCGCTCTATCGCCGCGACGTGGAATACGTGATCAAAGACGGAGAAGTGATCATCGTCGACGAGTTCACCGGACGCATGATGCCCGGCCGCCGCTGGTCTGACGGCTTGCATCAGGCAATTGAAGCCAAAGAAAATGTCAAGATCGAACGTGAAAATCAGACCCTGGCCACGATTACCTTTCAGAATTACTTCCGCATGTTCAAGAAGCTGGCCGGCATGACGGGTACAGCCGAGACGGAAGCGACCGAGTTCGACAAGATCTACAAACTGGAAGTCGTCGTCATCCCGACGAACAAGGAGATGCGCCGTATCGAGAATGCAGATATCGTCTACCGCACCGAGAAAGAGAAGTATTTTGCGGCGGCCGACGAAATCCAGCAACTGGCCTCAAAAGGCCAGCCGGTACTGGTCGGCACCACATCCGTCGAAAAATCCGAGCGGCTTTCCGAACTGCTGAAGAAGAAAGCCATCAAGCACGTGGTGCTCAACGCCAAATTCCACGAGCGTGAAGCGGAGATCGTCGCGCAGGCAGGACGCAAAGCCGCAGTAACCATCGCAACGAACATGGCCGGCCGCGGTACCGACATTCTGCTCGGTGGCAATCCCGAGTTCATGGCCAAGCAGGAAATGGTCAAGAAGGGAATTGCGCAGCAGTTGCGCGTGGCTCAGGGCAAGATCGAAGGCCCGCAGGAAGACGGACAGACTTCCGTCTTCTATTACAACGGGAACGAATACACGGTTCCGACGGACAAGTGGGCCGAAGCTTTCCAGCGCTACAAGAAGCAGACCGACGTGGAGCATGAGGAAGTCATCGCGGTCGGCGGATTGCACATTCTCGGTACCGAGCGCCACGAGTCACGCCGGATCGATAACCAGCTGCGAGGACGTGCGGGACGCCAGGGCGATCCCGGATCTTCGCGTTTCTATCTCGCTCTTGAAGATGACCTGATGCGCATCTTCGCGAAAGAGTGGGTCTCGACTCTGCTGCAGCGCCTGGGCATGGAAGAGGGCGTGCCGATCGAGTCGAGGATGATCACGCGCCGCATCGAGACCGCACAGAAAGCTGTCGAAGCGCAGCACTTCGAGTCGCGCAAACACCTGCTCGAATACGACGACGTGATGAACAAGCAGCGCGAGGCCGTTTACGGCCTGCGACGGCGTCTGCTCGAGGGCACCGATCAGAAAGAACTCATACTTGAGGACTACGTTGCGGCAATTCTTGCGGAGCAACTCGAAGAGTACTGCCCGGAGAAGGCTCACGTTGCCGACTGGAATATCAAGGGCCTGAAGGATGCGATCTTCACTCGCTTTGGGGTCGACTTCATCGCAGAGGGGGTAAGTGCTGAGAACCTGAATCGCGGCGAACTCGGCGACGCGATCTTTGGCAAGCTGAAAGAGCGCTACGAAGCCAAGGAAAAGCTCATCGGACCGGACGCCATGCGCCATCACGAGCGCATGATCATGCTCAGCGTGATCGACCAGCAGTGGAAAGATCACCTGCTGAGCATGGATCACCTGAAGGAAGGCATCGGCCTGCGCGGCTATGGGCAGCACGATCCTCTGGTCGAGTACAAGAAAGAATCCTTCGAGATGTTCGAAGCGATGATGCAGCGCTTCCAGGAAGACACGGTCCGGTATCTCTACCTGATGCAGATTCTGGAGCGGCCTACCGAGGCTGGGCCCGCTGCGCCACCTAGTTCACCAGCGGGTCAGGGACCCGAGTCCGATGTTCCCGCGCAGCGTGGTGGCGATGGCAATGGCCGCCGTCCGCCGCGTATGGTCTCGACATCCGCCGATGAACTCGAAGAAGCTTTCATGCGCCGCAAGCGCCGCGAGTTGGAGCAGGCCCGGATGGCCGGTGGCGGCGAGGCACAACAGGTGCAGCAGGTGGTGCGCGGCCAGGAAAAGGTCGGCCGTAACGACCCGTGTCCCTGCGGTTCAGGCAAGAAGTACAAGAAGTGCCACGGCGCTTAAGGTGCGATGAACCCAGAGGGTGGGTTTTTGACTTTGGGTTTGTGGACCCCGACTGAAATCAAAATCCCCACCCTGTTCCTCCAAAATGCGGAGGGACGAGGGTGGAACACCCTCGAATTACTTCTTCAGTGCCAAGAATGTCATTTCTCGGGTATTGCTCTTGGTCGATTCTTTCCACTCTGCGAACAAGGTTGCGTAGTTCTTAATGATGTAGTCTTCCCTCGAGACTCCTAGCTTTTCCGCCGTCGAATCAATCCATCGCGGCTGGCCTTCGATCTCGCAGAAATCTCCGATCGGAGTGTGATCCACCACAACCTGTCCCTTACCATCCGTCCACTCGGCCCGAAACTTCTCATAGCGGAACGACGCTGAATACCCCAGCGCGTGCAAGATCGCATCCATCCTCTCGCCATCGCCGACTCCTGTTTCCAACTCCCTACGGCTGCTGTGACGGCCGACTTTACTTCCACTTTTGTGCGTGAGGGTCCATGAGGAACCGTATTCCCGCAGCCGCAGCAGTTCCTTCCTGCGGCGCAACACCCCGCCGGGCAGGTCATACAGCGTATTCATCTCGTGGGTTCGCGGAGTTTTCAGGCGGAAACCCCCAGCCCTCAGCTTGCGAGCCAGAGCCCGCAGATCGTCTACGCGAAACTTGATCTCGATTTCCTTTCCCATGAAAGCAGTGTATTACGCGACTTGCGGATGCGGAGTCCAGTCGACTGGTTCGATCGGGCCCACGATGAACACCCAACTGATGGCGCCCAACCACACCACCGCGGTGGCGATGAAGAAGGCCCAGTAGAAATGTCCGGTGCGGTCCAGTAAAAATCCCGTCAGTATTGGCGCCACGATGCCTGCGAAATTCCCCAGGAAGTTCTGCACACCCGTCCAACGACCCACCACCTCGCGCCCGGCCAGGGTCTGAGTCATAGCCCAGATGTTGCAGGACGACACTCCCATGAATGCCCCGGCCAGTGCCAGAGTTGGAACGAGCAGGCCATCGGGCGCAATCCCTGACAACGCTAGAAATGTGCCCATGCCCATGTTTCCAGCGGTGGCCAGCGACTTGCGAACGGTGGTGGGAGACGCGCCCGCTATGACCCAGCGGTCCGACAGCTTTCCAAAAATGGTCGCCGATGCCGCGAACAGGAGATACACAAGACCACCTACTCGAGCCATCTGGCTCATCGACAGATTCCGTCCACGGGTGAGATAGAAAGGCAGCCAGGTAACCAGAAAGTAGGATGCATAGTTGAAACTGAACTGGCACAGACACGTTCCCCATGCAGAACGCTGCTTCAGGATGGCAAGCACTCCCGTGCTCCCCCTAGGCGTTCGCTTCGGCTGCGGGGTCGATCGCGGCATCCATGCCCACCAGGGTGGAAGCCACAGTAATGCTGCCATGCCCAGCACGAGAAAAAATGGCCGCCACCCAAATCTGTCGACGACATTGCCTCCGATCAGCATCCCCAGCGCAGGGCCCAGGGCCAAACCTGTAATCACGACCGCATTCGCGAACCCGCGGCGGCTCTCCGGAAAATGGGTGCCAATAATCTTGCCATACGCAGGAAAGGCAACTGATTCTCCTATACCGAGAACGACGCGGGCGATGAGCAGTGCGGCAAACCCGTGAAGCAATCCCGTAACCGCTGTGGATGCGGACCAGATGAAAAAACCCAACCCGAAAACCCACTTCGCGTCGAAGCGGTCCACGAGCCAACCCGCCGGAATCTGCAACAATGCGTAGGTGTAAAAGAATCCCGCCAGCAGCGTACCAAGTTGCGCTCCGGAAAGGTTCAATTCGTCTTTGATCAGAGGCGCGGCGATCGACAGATTGCTGCGGTCAATGTAGTTGATCAGCACCGAGAGCCCAAGCAGAAAAAGGACCCGATTCATCCGGGGATCGTCTGCCGGACGAGACTGCAGGTTCGGTCGGCGCAGCGTACCGCCTTCGAGAGGCAGGATTGTCATTCCAAAGCCGCGGTCATTGTACTCTTGCCTTGCGCGAGCAGGGATCCCGCGGAGTGCTATGATTCTGGGCGATTCAGGGCACTCTCAGGAGCGGTCATATGAAGAACTTATTCGAGAAGGAAACGATCAACGAGGTAATCGGGCGTATCGGCAACCTGCAACCCGCGGCGCAGCGCCAGTGGGGAAAGATGGATGTGGCGCAGATGATGGCGCATTGTTCCGGGGCGCTCGACATGGCATCGGGAAAACTGAATCCGCCGCGCATGCTGATTGGCCGGATCATCGGTCCTCTTGTGAGGCCGATCTACACCAACGAGAAGCCATTCTCCAGGAATAATCCCACCGACAAAAACCTGGTCATCAGTGACACGCGGGATTTCGCCCGCGAGCAGGAACGGCTCAAGATTTGTGTACGGGAGTTCCACCAGGGCGGCGAGGAAAAGTGTACCCGTCACCCGCATCCGTTCTTTGGAGCCTTGACTCCCAGCGAGTGGAGTCGCGGCATGTACAAACACCTCGACCATCACCTGCGACAGTTCGGAGCTTAATGAACAGCATTAACTGAAGGTGGGCAGCTTCACCAGATCATTCTTCGGCACCGACTCGAAATGGCCTCCGGCTTTGCGCCAGGCAGCGAGACCGCCAACGATTACGAACGTGTTGAATCCCTTGTCCATCAGTAGGTGCGCCACCCGGGCGCTCGTGGCTTCGCGCGCTCAAGTGCAGTAGAGATAAATGTCCTTGTCTTTGGGAAGATTCTTGATCTCTTCCTCAAGGTTGTTGGGCTCGATACGGATCGAGCCAAGTATCCGCTCGGCGCCGACATCGTAGTAGCCGTGGCTGCGGACATCGACAATCTGAAGACGATCCCCTTCGCCGGCCGCTAAGCGCGCGGTGAGTTCTCCAGCGTGAATCCGTGGGACAAAATCATACTCGCGGTATTTCTGGTACTGCATAATGCGGTAGATCACGTAAACCACCAGGGCAACAACTACGACTCCCTCCATCACCCGCCCGGCAGCATGGATGCTGTTCAACGTTGCCGCAAGAAAGTCGCGCGAGACATAGCCGATGAGGAGGTAGGTGATCGTGTACAGAAGCGCCCCGGCAAAATCGAGGCTCAAAAACTGTCCAAAGCGCATCTTCATGCTGCCTGCCAGCGGGGCTGCCATCGTATTGACGCCCGGAATGAACTTGGCAACGACGAGCGTAGCCTTGCCGCGCTTGTAGAACGATTCTGCCGACCGAAGGATGCAAGTCTCGGGATTCATCGAAAGCCGGCAGAGGAACCCGAGCAAGGCCCAGCCGGTATAGCGTCCCAGCCAGAACTGCCAGATATCGCCGACCATAAGGCCGACGAGCGCGGCGAGAACCACGCCGGTAGCCGACAGTGTGTGCGATGCCACCGCCGCTCCGGCGGCAACCAGCGCTATCGATGCAGGTAACGGCAGACCGACCGTTTCAGCCAGTAATACAGCGAACGTCAGGGCATAGCCGTGGCGTCCGATAGTTGCAAGCAGCACATTCATAGCAATTGAGAGGTTTGATTCGCCTGAACCGCAAAGGAATCAGTATAAACAAAGCCGGACGGTTCCGATGGAGGCCGTCCGGCTCAGGAGTGCGAGGAGCGAGTCTCTCAGGAAGGCTTTCCTCTACGGGGTGAGCAAGACCGCGGCTTGCACTCGAAGTCTGTCCGGCCCTGTCGGGCCCGGCGCGTCGAAAAAGCTAGGCGCCTTTCGTCTCAAGCTTCGACTGCAGCCGCCATCTCGTCGTTGATAGGTTATCCCTGCGGACAAGGCCCCCGGCGCCCTGCCTTTCTCAGGTGCCCAGGGGAGAGGTGGGTCACCTGTGTGCCCCACTCGCATGCCAGTGCGTCTCGTTAGCCTTCCGCTCGAACGGACACTCCCATCAACTGGGCGCATTTTGAAGCGGATTGACCGGATTGTCAGTAGCACTCGTCACCCACGAAAAGTGACGGCAATCAAGGGCCAGACTTTTGAATTTCTGTGCTCAGAATCACAAGGAACAGGGGCTAGGGACAAGGGGGCAGGCAATAGATCTTCGGGCTTGGATCAGCTGGGAGGATCAGGGGGGCAGGTTCAAAACGTTCGTATCTAGTTCTGGCCCCTGACCCCTGACCGCTGGCCCCTGGGTTACCTACTTTTCCCTTGCTACCACAAATTCTGGTGCCCATAGCAGGGCCCGTTTGATCTCAGAATCCGGGAAGAAACAGATTGATTTACGGGCAGATTCCGCGTACTGTGCCGCGCGAGACGTTGCCGCTTCTAGCGATCCGTAGCGCAGCAGGATTTCGAGGATATTGGCGTGGGTTGCACCATTAAAAGCCCGATCCTTCAGGATGGTCTCGATTTTGCCGCGTTCTTCGGCCGTACAGCGCTCGAGGGAATGAATCACGGCCATAGTGACTTTGCCTTCGCGAAGGTCGCTCGCCACCGGTTTGCCAAGCACCTCTTCCGACGCGGTCAGATCCAGCACGTCGTCGACGATCTGGAAGGCCATTCCCAGGTCATGACCATACTTGCCAAGGGCAGTTTCCTGCTCGGGAGTAGCCCCGCCCAGGATCGCTCCCAGCCGCATGCAGACCGAAAAGAGGCATGCTGTCTTGCGGAAGATCAGGTCGAAATGTTCGTCCAGCGTGATCAACTTGCCGAGCTTTTCCATTTGCAGCAACTCGCCCTCGACCATTTGCTGGGTGAGTTCGATCAGCGTGTCGAGAATGCGAAAATTACGCTCCTGCACGGCGATCTTGAAAGCCTGCATGTAGAGCCAATCGCCGGCGAGCACACATTTGGAATTCCCCCATTGTGTGTTAGCCGCCGGGCGTCCGCGGCGGGTCTTCGCCTCGTCAATAATGTCGTCGTGAACCAGCGTAGCCGTATGAATAATTTCGACGACTGCGCCCAACCGTACCGCACCGCTTCCCTGATAGTTCATCAGCTTCGCGGAAAGCAGCAGCAAGGCCGGCCGGATTCTCTTGCCGCCGCCCGCGCGCAAGTACTCGCCGATTTCGGTGATCGCCCCTACGTTAGAGACAGTATCTCGGCCAAACTCGTCTTCGAGGGAGACGAGGTCGTCCCGCAGCAGATCGAAGACTTCTTTGCCGTTAATGGGGGCAGGCGCGCTCAAGATAACCAGACCTCAGACTGCAGCCCTCGGACCTCAAAAGCCTAAGATTTCTCAAGCCTGACGCCCAAGGTCCGAGGCCCGAGGTCCGCTTTAGTTCGTTCTGTAATTTACGAACTGCAAATCGATTCCGAAATCGTGCCCCTTCAGCAACTGGATCACGTCCTGTAGCGTGTCCCGATCCTTGCCGCTAATGCGCACCAGGTCGCCCTGAATGGAGGCCTGAGCCTTCTTCTTGGAATCCTTTACCAGTTTCACGATTTCCCGGGCTTTCTCGATGGCGATCCCTTGCTGCATGGTGACGCGGCGTTTTGCCGTCCCGCCCGCAGCGGGCTCCACCGGCCCATAGGTTAGAGCCTTCAGAGACACTCCGCGTTTCACCAATTTCTGCTGCAGGATGTCATTGACCGCCTTTAACTTGTATTCGTCCGCGGAGTGCAGCACGATGGCATCTTTTTCCTGCTCGATATTGGACTTCGAATCCTTGAGGTCGAAGCGCGTGTGGATCTCCTTCAACGCCTGCTGGATGGCGTTGGCGACCTCCTGCACATCGACCTTGCTGACGACGTCGAAGCTGTTATCGGGCATACATTTCTAATCTTTCTGAAAGAAGGGAATCGTAATCAGAGGTTAACAGAAATTGGGATTCAGGGCGTGGGAACTTTGTTTTCAGCGGTTTCAGAGATTTTGAAAAAATCGTAGAAATTGCGGGCGGTCTGCTCACCGACTTCGTCCATCGATCGAGCCCGCAGTTCTCCAATCTTGCGGGCGGTTTCTTTCACATATGCGGGTTCGTTCCGCTTGCCGCGGTGCGGGACGGGAGCCAGATAAGGACAATCAGTTTCAATGAACATCCGGTCGAGCGGAACTTCTAGAGTGGCGTCGCGAATCTGCTGCGCTTTCGGGAACGTCACATTGCCGGCAAACGAGATCATGAATCCCATATCCAGGGCGCGCTTCGCCTGCCGCCAGTTTCCGGTGAAACAATGCAGGATGCCGCCAATCCCTTTCGGAGCCCACTGTTCTTGAATTAGTGGCAGGCAGTCATCCCAGGCGTTTTCGCTGTTGTCCGAAGGCCGGCAATGAATCACGATCGGCAGCTTCGCCGCGCTTGCCAACTCCATCTGCCGAGTGAAAACTTCCTTTTGCGTGTCGCGCGGAGAGTGGTCGTAGTAATAGTCGAGTCCAATCTCTCCCCAGGCAATCACCTTCGGATGTCGCGCCAGTCGCTCCATCTCGGCATACGCGTGATCGGAAGCGAGTCGTGCCTCATGGGGATGAATCCCGATCGTCGCGTACATGAACGGATATTTCTCGGCCAGCCGAATTCCCGCATCGAGTTCCGGAGGACCATCGCCGTTGCCGATGGCGACCATCGTGACGACTCCAGCCTCGCGGGCACGCGCAATCACCTGCTCCCGGTCGGAGTCAAACTGCTTGCCGTCGAGATGTGCATGAGAGTCAACGAACATTTTAGTTCGGTTTATGTGGGGACAGCCGCCTTCGGCTGTCCGCCGAGCAAAGCTCGGCTTCGCTTCTGGCTATTTCAGTCTTGCGCCGATAGGCACATCCTCCAGGAAGCTAGCTAGCACTGGCTTGCCACCCTCGAGCGACGCGGCGACAATCATGCCGTTGGACTCCAGCCCACGCATCTTTCTCGGAGCCAGATTCGCAACGATCACCACTTTTCTGCCGACGAGCGTTTCGGGTGCATAAGCCTCGGCGATGCCGGCAAGCACTTGCCGCACTTCCGTTCCAATATCGATTTCCAGCCGCAAAAGCTTGTCCGACTTCGGCACGCGCTCGGCGACTTTAACAAGTCCTACTCGCAAGTCAACCTTGGCAAAGTCGTCAATCGCGATCTTGCCGTCGGTTGTGGCGACGGATGCCGCTGTGCTTGTCGGTTTTGCTGGCGAAATTGCGGGGGCGGCCGGTTCCTTTACTTCCACAACCGGCCCGCGTTGCTGATCTTCCATCCGTTGCATCCTTTCAACGGCGCTCTTGTCGGCGCGCGGGAACACTGGGCTGACGTCTCCAAGTTTGGTGCCAAGGGGCAACTGCCCCCAAGTGAGTTGGTTTAGGTCAAGTCTCTTGATGTCACCCAGTCCCATCTGCTGCCAGATCTTCGCCGTCGCATCAGGAATGACCGGGTGAGCCAGCGCCGTCGCAATCCGTAGTGCCTCGGCTGACGTGTACAGAACTGTCGCCAGGCGCGCCCGGCTCTCATCGTCTTGTTTCTCCCCCAGCGACCAGGGCTCGTTCTCGACGATGTATTTGTCGACCGTCGCGACTAGGCCCCATGCCGTTTCCAATGCACGGGAGAACTGAAACTGATCGAACAGTGTCGAGAACTCTCGGATCGTCTTCCGCGCCGTTTCCGCCACCACATCGTCGGCAGCCGTCTTCGCTGCCCCAGGCGACGGATACGGTACTTCGCCTTTGAAGTACCGGTTGATCATCGTCAAGGTGCGGCTGGCGAGATTTCCAATGCCGTTGGCCAGGTCCGAGTTGTAGCGCTGCACCAGTGCATCGAACGAAAACGATCCGTCCTGTCCAAACACCACTTCGCGCAACAGGAAATAGCGCAGCGCATCTGCTCCAAGCACGTCGAGGATGGTCTCGGTTCGCACGATGTTGCCGCGCGATTTCGACATCTTGCTTTCTTCAAACAGCAGCCAACCGTGCGCCACGATCGCTTTAGGCAGCGGCAATCCCGCCGCCAGCAAAAATGCCGGCCAGTACACACAATGGAACCGCACAATTTCCTTCCCGATCATGTGTACATCAGCGGGCCAGTATTTCTTGAACGCCTCTTGGGCGCCCGCATGAGTCGAGCCATAACCAATCGCGGTGATGTAGTTGGCCAGCGCATCGAACCAGACGTAAATCACATGCTTGGGATCGTCCGGAACAGGAACGCCCCATGAGAAGGTCGAGCGGCTGATCGACTGATCGCGTAGCCCTGACCGAACGAACGAGATCACTTCATTGCGTCGTGTCTCGGGCCTGATGAAGTCAGGATTCGCGTAAAGTTCGAGCAGTTTGTCCTGAAATGCCGAGAGCTTGAAGAAGTAATTCTCTTCCTGGACGGTTTCGGTGATGCGCCCGCAAATCGGGCAGGGATCACCCGGCTGCGCGCCATCGACATAGAGTTCGTCAGAGACGCAGTATTGTCCCGTGTAGGTGCCCTTGTATATGTACCCGTTGTCGCCAATGCGGCGGAACAGTTCCTGCAGGCGTTTCTTGTGTCGCTCTTCGGTCGTGCGGATGAAGTCATCGTTGGAAATCCCCATCCGCTTCCACAGAGCTCGGAATTCTCCAGAGATCTCATCTGCATATTGCTGTGGCGATTTGCCGGCGGCCTCTGCCGCCCGCTCGATCTTCTGCCCGTGCTCGTCAGTCCCAGTGAGAAAAAATGTGTCCGCGCCCAGCATCCGTTGACGCCGCGCGATCGTGTCGCACGCAATAGTCGTGTAAGCGTGCCCGATATGGGGGCGCGCATTCACGTAGTAAATCGGTGTCGTAATGTAAAACTTCCTGTTCATAAGTTCTTGAATCACGCGGGAGACGAAGTTTCAGCACGGAAACCTTCGTGTACCTTAGTGTCCTTAGTGGTTAATGATTTTTGCTTCCGTCTATGTACGCCCGCGCAGCTTCCTGCATTACCGTCTTCAGAGGCACATGATGCTCCGCCGCGATCCGCCGGCAGTCTTCGTATTCAGGCGCGTAATTCGTGACGGTCCCGTTCATGCTGGCAATCTTGATGCGAACTTCGCCCCACTCGATGCGTACGCTCTCCCAACGCCGGGCCAGCGTCTGGCGCGATTCTTCCCTGCGACGAACTCCCAGAGTGGTGGTCTCCGAAAATATCAGCTGAGCCAGTTTATCCGCATCTTCCGGTTTGCAGAGCACAGTGAGCAGCGTGCCCGGCCGGTTCTTCTTCATCTGCACCGGCATTCCGAACACGTCTAAAGCCCCTTCTTCCAGCAAACGATCCATCACGTATCCGAAGACCTGGGGATTCAAATCGTCGAGATTGGCTTCCAGCACCGAAACTGTTTCGGACCTCGTTTTGCCAGCGAGCAACGGCACTGCCTCACCGATCACCAGGCGAAGAACGTTGGGATGCCCGGGAAAATCCCGTGATCCCGCCCCGTACCCCGACTTTTCAATCTTCATCTCCGGGAACGCGCTGAAACGTGTTGCCAGGGTCCGGGCAATCGCCGCTCCCGTAGGGGTAACAAGTTCTGCTTCAGTGCCGGACGAATACACCGGCACACCTTTCAACAATTCGACGGTGGCGGGCGCAGGCACCGGGAACGTTCCATGCGCGCATTTCACGGTACCGCCCCCGACATTCAGTCGCGAGCAAACAATCTCGTCTACTCCGAGAGCTTCGGCACCCACAGCGGCGCAAACGATATCCACGATCGCATCCGCTGCGCCCACCTCGTGGAAGTGAATGGATTCCACCGGGACGCTGTGTATCTTGGCCTCAGCCGCACCCAGGGCCTCAAAGGTACGAATAGCCGTGTTTTTTGCTGACTCAGAGATCGCTGCGGCGGAGATGATTCGGCGTATTTCCGTCAGCCCGCGATGCGGATGTGCATGCTCATGCTTATGTGGCGCGGGCGCTTTCGCCCGCGACTGCTCGGTATGCTCGTGATGAGAATCCCCGTGCGGATGCTCGTGCCCGTGCGGGTGTTCGTGATCGTGGTCAGATTTCGCGGGCGAGAGCGCCCGCGCCACATCTTGCTTCGCCCAGTACTCCTCCCGAGGCATATCCTTTTCGCCATCGACCCAGACGTCCACTTTGGTGGCCGAAATTCCGCTGCGCACCACCCTGGAAATCCCCAGCTGCGCACCGACTCCGAGCGCCGCCACCGTTTCTTCCAGCAGTCGCGCCGGAACTCCGGCGTCCACCAGGGCGCCCAGAAACATATCGCCGCTAATGCCGGAAAAGCACTCGAGGTAAGCGATGCGCATAAAAACTCACGAACGGCTGAGTTTTCATCATAGGGAACGGCGGTATCCGCGGTCAAACGTCCGCCCAGCGCCGACTCTGTTAAAATCACTGTTTCTTCAACAGTTTAGAGGGTCTCCTTGTATCGTCATCTCGAACGTCGTCTCGCCCAGCGAGTGCTGGAGTGTTTGCAGAAGCGCTATCCCGGAGTCACTCTGCCTCCGGTGGTCGTTGAACAGCCCCCGAAGGTGGAACTCGGGGACTTCGCGATTCCCCTATTTCCATTTGCCAAGCCGCTGCGTTCGGCACCATTGAAGATCGCCGAAATGATCCGCTCGGAGATCGGGCCCATTGAAGGCATTGCCGAGTTGCAAGTCGCCCCGCCCGGATATTTGAATATCAAAATTGCTCGCGCCTGGATGTGCGCCGCTCTGGCAGCAGACCAGAAGCCGCCCGCCGAAACTGCACCTGGCAAGATACTGGTCGAGCATTCGAGCATCAATCCGAACAAAGCTGCGCATATCGGACATCTTCGCAATGCGATCCTCGGGGACACATTCGTCCGATTGTTGCGCTACGCGGGCAGGGACGTCGATATTCAGAACTACATCGATAACACCGGCGTCCAGGTCGCTGATGTTGTAGTTGGATTCACTCATCTGGAAAAGAAATCTCGAGCGGAAATCGAAGCCCTGACGCGTCAGCCACGTTTCGATTACTACTGTTGGGATTTGTACGCCCGTGTCTCGCAATGGTACGAAGCCGATAAGCAGAATAAGCAAGTCAGGCTGCAGACTCTCCACGCCATCGAAGACGCCGGGAGCGAAACCGCCGCGATTGCGGAACTGATCTCCGTCGCCGTTCTTCGCCTGCATCTGGAGACGATGGACCGGCTCGACATCGAATACGACTTCCTTCCGCGTGAAAGTGAAATCCTCCACCTGCATTTCTGGAATGCCGCTTTTGCGAAGCTCAAAGAGCGAGGCGTCTTGACCTTCGAAGACAGCGGCAAGAACAAGGGCTGCTGGATCATGCGGAGGGCGGGAACTTCAAGAACATCCACCACAGAGGGCGCAGAGAACACAGAGGAAGACGAGATTACCGAGGAAGACCAGAAGGTCATCGTCCGCTCCAACGGCACCGTAGGCTATGTCGGCAAAGACATCGCTTATCACATGTGGAAGTTCGGCCTGCTTGGGCTGGATTTTGGATACCACAGGTTCTACCGCTATCCCAACCAGCATGACTGCTGGATTTCAACGACCGATGGCGAAAAAGATCATCCTCACTTCGGTGATGTGGCCGAGATCTACAACGTCATCGACGCTCGCCAATCCGAGGCTCAGAACACCGTCATTGAAGCGCTGCGCGGCCTCGGGCACGGTGAGGCTGCCGATCACTACACGCACTTCTCCTACGAGATGGTCGCGCTGACTCCCCGCTGCGCCGCCGAACTCGGCTACACCCTGAGTGAGGAAGACAAGACCCGTTCTTACATCGAGGTCAGTGGCCGCAAGGGTTTCGGCGTGAAGGCCGACGACTTGCTCGACCAGCTGATCGCATCCGCCAAGAAAGAAGTCGATTCCCGCCATCCGCAGCTCAGCGAGTCCGAGCGGCTCTTCATCGCAACGCAGATCGCCATCGGCGCACTGCGTTATTTCATGCTGAAGTATACGAAACAATCGGTGATCGCCTTTGATTTCAAAGAAGCCCTCAGTTTCGAGGGCGAAACAGGGCCGTACGCACAATATGCGGTGGTGCGCGCCGCCAGCATCTTCCGCAAGGCCGGAGTTGACGCCGACACCTTCAGCGATACCCTGACGACGAACTTGTCGCCTGACAGTCTGGCCACGTACCTGTCAGGCGATGTCGGAAATGAAATCTGGGAACTTTGGCTCGCAGCGTCCAAGACCTCCTATGTAATCGACCAGTGCATCGCGACCACGGAACCGGCCTATCTGGCCAAGCATGTGTTTCAGTTGGCTCAGCTTTTTAACACGTTCTATCATCGTTACCCCATACTCAGCGAGCCGGACGAGAAGCGAAAGCAGTTCTTATTGGCTACGGTGGCTGTGGTCCGCCGGGAATTGATTCAGGCTCTCGCGGTTATGGGTATCACAGTGCCTCCCGTCATGTAGAATGCGGGCCAGCATGCAGCGGGGTCGCGCTGCATCCCATGTTTCCATGACCAACCCCGCTTCGCGATCGACTTCGCATCCGGTGTTTCGCCGTATGATTCTGCTTCTGCTTGCATTCCTCCTACTTCTGGCTGTGGCTGGATTTCTTTACGAGAACATTTCCGAGGCCCGCGACCGGCGCTTCAATCCCTTGGAAGGGCGGCTGCTGGACGTGGGCGGACACACGATGCATATCGACTGCACGGGTGAGGGAAGTCCTACGGTGATCCTCGACTCCGGACTGGGCGACAGCTATCTTTCATGGCGCAAGGTGCAGCCGGAGATCGCCAAATTCACTCGAGTGTGCTCTTACGACCGTGCTGGACTTGGTTACAGCGAACCCAGCTCCCAGCCCCGCACCAGCAAAGTGATTGCCGAGGAACTGCACGCCCTGCTGCAGGCTGCGAGCGTTTCCCCGCCGTATGTCATCGTCGGCCACTCTATGGGCGGACATGACGTTCGCGTTTACACCAGCCGCTACCGCAATGAAATCGTCGGGATGGTTCTGGTGGACGCATCTCATCCCGACCAGGAGAACCGCTTTCCCGCAGAGTTGAAGAACATGGAAGGAAGCTGGCACCGTGAGGCTCAATTCATTGCTTCCACCATGCCGTTCGGGATTCCGCGCCTTCTCGGTCTGTGCGATAACGATGCCGTGACCCGCGGCGCCAACTGCAATTGGCACAGTGCCAGAGAACAACTGGCGGAAATGAGTGCGTTTCCTGACAGCGCCGCCGAGACAGCCCAAACCGGCTCACTCTCAGACCTGCCGCTGGCCGTGCTCTCGCACGACCCCGACAAGCCTTCGAGTGATTTGCCTCCGGACCTCGCGAAATCGACCAACGAGGCTTGGGAGAAAATGCAGGAGGAACTGGCCCACCTCTCAACTCGGGGGACACAGACGGTCGCCAAGAACAGCTCTCACTACATTCAGATCGACCGACCCGATGTCGTCATCGACGCTGTGCGGAACGTGGTCGGGCAAGCGCGACAAGCTCAGTCACAATCGGCCCCCACCAATCGTTGATTGCTCCTGACTCTGATCCTGCGAACCTGTTACCCTTTTCTCTCACCTTGAATCTCTCTTGTCGCCGACAGAAGGTAGCGCTGACGCCTGTCCTGAGCGGAGTCGAAGGATCCAGCCGGCCGTGGCGAGGCCATCTTGGCCTGGCTCCGGCATGCTCCCCAAAGCGTTTTAGGAGTTCTTGATGGAATCCCCTGCACGCACAACATACCTTCCCGTTGTCACGATCCTTCTTCTTGGTTTCGTGAGCCCCGGTCTCGTACATGGCCAGGACACAGCCGCCGGAGCGCCTCCCCCGTCTTCCACTGAGCGGCGGCGGATCGGACTCGCCCTCAGTGGCGGAGGCGCGCTCGGTCTCACAGAAATCGGCGTCATCAAGTGGATGGAAGAAAATCACATCCCCGTAGATCGCATCGCCGGCACCAGTATGGGGAGCATCATCGGGTCGATGTACGCCACCGGGATGACGCCGGAGGAGATTCAGAAATTCGCAGAAAAGATCGACTGGGATCAGGCGTTCCTTCCCGAGCCCGGGTATGCCGAGATTTCGTATCGCCGCAAACAAGACCGTCGCGATTTCCTGGTCGCCGCGCCGTTCGGGCTCAAGCACGGGCTCAAAGGCCCCAATGGACTCAACTCTGGCCAGGCCGCGGGATTGCTCCTGGACCGCATCGCATTCGCGGATGCTGGGATTACAAACTTCGATGACTTGCCCATCCCCTTCCGCTGCGTCGCGACCGACATGCAAAGCGGCGAGGCGATTGTCTTGCGCGACGGTTTCCTGGCAGACGCAGTTCGGGCATCCATGGCGATTCCCGGCGTCTTCACGCCGGTGGAATTAAATGGCCGCATCCTGGCGGATGGCGGAATGGTGCAGAACATTCCAGTGGAAACTGTCCGGGACATGGGCGCCGACGCCGTGATCGCCGTTGAACTCCACTATCCTCCCGGCGACATCGGACAGTTAGGAACTCTCGTTGGCGTGTTGTCGCGGGCCATCGACGTCATGATCACCCAGAATGAGCGCCATTCCCTGGCATTCGCAAAAGCCAAGGTCCGCGTCGAAATGAAGGGATTTGCCATCACCGATTACAACCGAGTCGATGAACTCGTCCAGCTTGGCTACAAAGCCGCGGCTAGCCAAGCCGCTGAACTCTTGCCATATGCCATCCCCGATTCCGCCGAATGGCAGCGATATCTCGACGAACGCAACGCGAGGAAACGCGTACCCATGACAAAGGTCGAGCAAGTCGTAGTGGCTGGCGCCGATCCTGATACGGACCGTAGAATTCAGCAGCAAGTCACGAAAAGCGTGCAGGGTTCACTCGATCTTCCGGATCTCGAGAAGCAGCTTACGCGGATTGCCGGCGACGGCCAGTTCGACCGTATGGGCTATGAGGGTTTTACCCAGAATGGCGTGCCCGCGTTACGCGTGACCGCCCACGAAAAAACGTACGGCCCGCCGTTCATCGACCTGGCAGTGAACGTCGAAGGCTCCGGCGTAGCGGCCTTTGATTTCTCAGCCGGCACTCGCATCACATTTATGGATCTGTTTCATCGCGGAGGTGAGTGGAGGTCGGACCTTCTCTTCGGTTCCAGTAATCTGGCGGCCACTGAGTATTACCAGCCGGTTGGACAGTCGCGGTTTTTTGTAGCGCCCTATATCTTCGTGTCGAAGTGGGCCCGGAATTCGTTCAGCGGACTCACCCGCATCGCAGTGTTCGGCGACGAGCGCGCCGGTGGCGGCTTTGATATCGGTTTTGATTCCGGACGCCGCAGCGAATTTCGCCTCGGTTACCAGCTGTTTGAAGGAAAATTAGCGCCGCGGATCGGAGCTGCTGGTTTGCCCATCGTCCACGGTAGTACGGGCGAATTCCGGGCGCGTTTCGTTTGGGACGGCCAGGATAGCCCCTCCGTACCCAGTCGCGGCTCTCGCGTTGTCGCGACCGCCACGCGCGTGCTGCAGAGTCCGGATCTGGCACACCCAATCGCGCAAGTGGACGTACAAAGTTCTAACTTCGTGCGTCTGGGCGACAAGACCTCGCTATTTATCGACGCCTCCGGCGGAACCACATTTCACGGATCTGCCGGTCCCTTTCAGGTCTTCTCTCTGGGCGGGCCGTTCCGTTTAGGTGCTTATCTTCCCGACGAATTTCTCGGGAACCACTACGCGTACGCATCCCTCGGCTTTCGGCGAGAACTCTACCGCCTGCCTCAACTGGTGGGACGGAAGATCTACTGGGGCGGATGGTACGAAGCCGGATCTGCATTCGGAAACCAGATCAATAGTCGCGGACCCGTGGTTGTGCGCGGCACGTTCAATCTGGGGGTGATTGCAGATACGATCGTGGGCCCGATTGCGTTAGCCGGCAGCGTCAGCCCAACAGGGCAGAGCCGCGTAAATTTCTCCATCGGGAGATTCTTTTAGCAGTGAGCTATGAGCAGTGAGCAGTGAGTGAGAAACCCAAGCGTGCCCAGTTTGCTCATTGCTCACCGCTCATAGCTCTCCCGCGGCCCCTCCACTGAAACTCCCACGGTCCCAGCAGAGCCTTAGCCGCCGAAGCTGCATATCTCTTGCACTTGCTCATGATTTCGCTCTTTCTGAAAGATTCACTGCAATGACTATCGATGACGTCGGCGAGTATCGGTTTCGTAGCAACGGTCCGATCCTGAAGAAATTATCGCCTGATTCACTCGCTCCGCTTCTGGTTGGTATACTGCGCCTCTCAGTTCAATTCAAGAAATCTGCCCGGAGGCAATCCCTGGTGCGCCTGGACAAACGCCTTTCTCTAATCCTGCTGCTAGTCACGATTCCCGCCGCACCGCAGCAGACATCGACCCAAACTCCGGCAAAACCGGTGTTCACCCTGCAAGAGGTCATGATTCCTGTCCGCGATGGCGTTCATCTTCAAACTGCAATCCTGACGCCGGTCGGCCAGACTGGGCCGTTGCCGATTCTATTTCGTCGCACGCCGTATGGCGTTCCGGATAAGCCCCCCGAGCAGATGCCGTCATCGATGAAAGAACTCGCTCAGGAGGGATACATCTTTGTGATCCAGAACCTGCGCGGGCGCTTCAAATCCGAAGGAATCTTCAACCTTTCTTCGTGGGTCGACCCGAACGATCCTAAGGCGACGAACGAAACGACCGATGCCTACGATTCGATCGAGTGGCTGGTGAAGAATATTCCCAACAATAACGGCAAAGTCGGAATGTATGGCGTCTCCTACGATGGCCTCACAACAGCGCTAACGCTGCTCCATCCGCATCCCGCGCTCAAGGCGATCAGCGAGCAGGCATCGCCAGTCGATCAATGGATGAACGACGACGACCATCGCTACGGCGCACTGCGCGAAAGCTACGACTTCGAATACGCCGTGATGGAGCAAGCCGACAAGAACAAGAACACCCACTTCGATTTCGAGATCTATGACACCTACGAGTGGTATCTCAAGCTAGGCCCGCTCTCCAACATCAACGCGAGATATCTTCACGCCTCGATTCCTTATTGGAACTCTTCCGTCGATCACCCTGACTACGACGAATTCTGGAAGAAAGAAGCATGGGTGAATCAACTTCATTCCTCGACCGTCCCTAACCTGAACGTCGCTGGATTCTGGGATCAGGAGGATCCTTGGGGCCCGTGGCAGATCTTTCGCCACGCCGAAGAGAACGATCCACAGCACACGAACTTTATTGTGGCTGGCCCGTGGTTCCACGGGGAATGGCAAGCTGCGAAGGGAGAGGGCATCGGACTCATCCCGTTCGGAGGACACGAGACCTCGCGCGAGTTCCGCGAAAACATCGAGGCGCCATTCTTCCGCTACTATTTGCACGACAAGGGTGAGAAACCGCAGTGGCAGGCCAGTACCTTCCAGAGCGGGTCGAACATCTGGCACACTTATGCCGTGTGGCCGCCCAAAGAGGCCAAGAATACGAATCTGTATCTCCACGACGACGGCACGCTCTCATTCAGCGCGCCTGAAGCCAAGAGTACCAAGGGACATCGCGAATACGTTTCCGATCCCGCTAATCCCGTGCCTTACCGCCAGCGTCCGATTTCCCCGACTTACCCCGGCGGCGACTGGCGCACCTGGGAAGTGGCCGACCAGCGTTTCGTCGATCACCGGCCCGACGTTCTGTCGTTTGTAAGCGAGCCGCTCGATCACGACATAACCGTGACCGGTCCCGTGGCGGCGAATTTGTTCGCGTCAACCTCAGGCACCGACAGCGATTTCGTGGTCAAGCTGATTGATGTCTATCCGCAAGATGCCCAGAAAAATGCGTGGAATGTCGATGAAGGACCGAAGCCCGGCCAGTACGCCCAGTCCTTAGACGGATACGAGTTGCCGATTGCGATGGAGGTCCGTCGCGGCCGATATCTCGCGAGCTATGAAAAGCCGCAGCCCTTGACTGCGAACAAACCCACCGAGTGGAACGTTCCTCTCAGAGATCGCGACCACGTCTTTCTGAAAGGTCACCGCATCATGGTTCAGATTCAGTCCACATGGTTTCCGGTGATCGACCGCAATCCGCAGAAATTCGTGCCCAGCATTTACAAAGCCACAGAGCCTGATTTTGTCCCCGCCACACAACGGGTGTACTGCTCCCCAGACCTGCCGTCGCACATCGTGCTGCCGATCATGCCGTAACGTAGCGCCCGCATCCTGCCGGCTGTGGCGGGGCCATCTTGGCCCCGCGGCCGCGAACGCCCAAAAATTGGCCCGGCACAAAGCCGGGCCAAGCGATTCAACCTCCGACTATTTCCCGCCCGCATTTCCATGCTGTCCCAGCCACGAGGCCAACTGCGGTTCCTGTTGCGACTTCAAATCGATACAGTTGTTGATGCGCTCAATCGCCTGCCGATAAGTCCGTTCTGCCGCGGCGATCTTGTGAGCGTTAAAGAACTCCGTCACCTGATCGCGCATTCCGGCATCACAGAAACCGCTGGTGGCTCCGACGACCTGAGCGCTGGCAAACGGGCCTCCTGCCTTCTCGATCTCGGTCCAGTGCTGGCGGATGAAGTCCCAGGCCAACTTCTCCCCATCCTGGTTCCCGAGCACACCCGTAACCAGTTGCAAAGCGTCCTGTGACCGCACGTCCGGCGAGATCGCGAAATCCAACGTGCGCTGCAGCAGCTTCGGATCGGTGAACTGGGGTAGCGTGAAGAAGTAGGCGTAATACTCCTCCGGAGACTTCATGTTCTTCAGAGCAGTCATGACTTTGTCGTAAAACTCGGAGTCAGCATTGATGGCTGCCGAGGCTAGAGCTGTGCCGGCAAGTTCATGATCTACAGATGCCGGGTCCGCCAGAGCTTTGTCGGCGATCTTGCGGGCCTCGGCCAGCGTGTCAGGATCACGCGCATCCTGTCCGAGCGCCCCCAACAAGCGCGCTCTCAAAGTTCTCTGTTCGTCGCTGTCGCCGGGCTTGGATTCCCAACCTACTTCCTTCATCATCGGAGTCAGATACTGCCGCAGCCACGCCCGGAACGAATCGCGATCGTTCTCGTTCACAAGGTATTCGCGGATATAGTCGAGGCGGCCCAGAACGTCCTCCAACACCGCCCGGTTGCGGTCGTCTTGCAACCCCTGTGCGAAAGCGAGATAGTCGCCCACCGGTTCACGGCCGACCCTCACCGACGCCCATATGTCGTTCTGCAGCGAGATTCTTTCCGCCGGGCTTAATTTCGTTTCCGCATCGTGCGCCAGAGCACGCACGGCATCTGGTTGGTATCCGTCCCGGTAATAGCCCGTCGCCCCCGCATTGGCGAGAACCCAATTCGAGCATCCCGGCAGTGTGAATGTTGCTTCCTTCTTAGTCAGCAGCTCGCACTTTGCCGCGCCAGTGGTCGCTGATCCTTTCAGGCACACTGGTATCTGCCAAAGCTGATCGTTCGGAGATTCGAACTTCGAGCGGTCGAAGTAGTAGCGCTGTTGCGTGACCGTGACATTGGTGGAGTTTCCCGAGCATTGTGCTTTCACATTGATGATTGGCTCGCCCGCCTGCTTCACCCAGGTCGGCATAATTTTATCGACCGGCTTCCTGGAAGTCTTGGCCTGCGCATCCCAGAAGTCTTCGGCAGTCGCATTCGCGTATTGGTGTTGTTTCAGGTAGGCATTAACGCCTGCACGAAACGTTTCCTCTCCCAGATACGACTCCAGCATCCGCAGCACTGCGGCCGCCTTGCCGTACGCGATGCCGTCAAACAGTTCCTGAATCTGCGCAGGAGTTTCCGCCGCTTGATGGATTGGGCGGGTGTTAGCCAGTGCATCAACGTTGAGCGTTCCGCCGGTGCCGCTGACGTCGTCGAGGCCGAAGTTCCATTCGGGTTTCCACTTCTCAAGCGGTTTACTTGACATCCATGTGGCGAATCCTTCATTCAGCCACACGTCATCCCACCATTTCATCGTGACCAAATCGCCGAACCACATATGAGCAATTTCATGAGCGGTGACGGAGGCGATAGTCTTCTTAAGGTCGACCGAACCTTGCTTGTCGTCGATCAACAGCAACACCTCGCGGAAAGTGATGCAGCCGATATTCTCCATCGCTCCCGCGGAAAAGTCCGGGAGGCCGATCAGGTCCAGTTTGCCGTACGGATACTTGATCCCAAAATACTTGTCGTAGTAGCCGACATTCTGTTCGGCGACTTCAAGCGCGAACTTGCCCATTTCTTTCTTGCCCGGTGTGCTATAGACGCGAATCGGAATGCCATCCACCGAGCCTTCTACGTATTCGAAGTTTCCGACAACCAGAGCCGCCAGATAAGACGACATTCTTGCGGTCGTCGCGAACTTCACCGTGTGCTTGTCGCCCGGTCCGGGGGTGTCGGAAACGACTTTGTAGTTGGAGATTGCAACTTGCCCTTTGTCAGCGACGGCCGTGATGTCGAAAGTCGCTTTGTAGTCGGGTTCGTCGAACGAGGGAAAGGCACGGCGGGCGTCGGTGGCTTCAAACTGCGAGGCGGCGTATCTGCGACCCTGATCGTCCTTGCCAAGATACAAGCCCCGCATCTCGCTGTTGAGAACGCCTGTATAGGTAATGTGGATCGTTGCCGGACCGGCAGCCAGCGGCTTCTCGACCGACAACACGACCATTTCTTTTTCTTTGTCGGGCGCGACCGTCGCTTTTTGCGTCGTGCCTCCGCTCGCGATCGTCACTTCGTGGAAGTCGATGTCGACGGCGTTTAGCGTGATCTCGGAGGTTGGCTTCAGTACACGGAGGGCGATCGTTTCGTCGCCTTCAAACTTCGCGTTTTTAAGGTCCGGAGTGAACGTAAGCTTATAGTTCTCCGGTCTGGCCGTCTCGGGCAACCGCTGGGCGGTTGCTATGGACAGAGTCAGCAAACCAAAAATCAGAACTGCAAGAGTCTTTTTCATGGATGGTCCTCAGAGGTAGATTCGGATGGCCCTATGATTTCGAAATGCCCCACAATGCCCGCGGTTAGGGGCGCACGATTCTGAAGCTATTTACGCAATATTCTCTGCAAAAGTTCAAGCGCGCGCTGCGATAACCCCATTCAACACCGTCATCCGACAGCGATTTGTCCCATACCAATACGGTATCTCGCGGTGATCCTCTACGTCGAAGACAGCTAAGTCAGCGTCTTTTCCCGGTTCGATGCTGCCCTTACGGTCCGCCAGACGGAGCGCCCAAGCTCCATTGATGGTTGCGGCTGCAATTGTTTCCGCCGGAGCCATCTTCATCTGTGTGCACGCCAGCGACATCGCCATGGGCATGCTGATTGTTGGCGAAGTGCCGGGGTTGTAGTCGGTTGCCAACGCGACCGGCACACCAGCTGCGATCAATCGCCATGCGTCCGGATAACTCTTAAGGCCCAGGAAGTAGTTCGCTCCGGGTACTAGCGTAGCAACCGTGTCGTGCTTCGCCAGTTGCTTCACATCCTCGTTGCTCACATGGTCCATGTGATCGAACGACGCCGGATTGAACCGCAAGAAGGGCGTCAATGCTGTCTCCGAAAGCTGGCCCATGTGCGCGCGCACGCTTAATCCATAGGCTATGGCGGCGGCAAAGATCTGTTCCGTCTCCTCTGGAGCAAACGCGCCCCGGTCGCAGAAGACATCCACGGATTGGGCGAGATTCCCCCTCGCCGCCCGCGGAATCATCTCTTTACAGACGATCTCAACGTATTTTTGTGAGCAGCCCTGGAATTCTTTCGGGACTACATGGGCTCCGAGCAGAGTGGGGACCAGGGTTCCCGGCCAGGCACGTGCGGCTTCACGAATCGCTTCCAGCGACTTCAGTTCTGAGTCGAGCGTGAGTCCGTAACCTGACTTAGCCTCTACCGTGGTGGTACCGTGCGCGGCCATGTCTTGCAAGACCGCTAGCACTTTCGCCTTCAACACGGATTTGGTCGCCTTGCGAACGCCTTCCAGGCTGGACCGTATTCCGCCTCCGGCAGCAGCGATCTCCTCGTACGATGCACCCTCGATCCGTTTTTCAAAATCAACCAGACGCGGGCTGACAAACACAGGGTGCGTATGTGAATCGACGAACCCGGGGATTACGACGTTACCGCCGCAATCGATCTCGGTGAGTTGCTTGCGATTCTTCCTGATCCAGGGATCGCGCAGCGCGTCCGTGGTTGGGCCAACTGAAACGATCTTGCCGCCTATGCAAAGCACCGCGCCGTCACGGATGATTCTGAGTTCCTTCAGCTCAGGCCCGCGGCGCGGGCCCGATTTTGGCAACGCAGATCGGAGCGTGAGAAGTTGCCCAATGTTGGCCAGGAACAATGCTCGTGCCGGGCGATGTTTGCGCTTCCTCGTGCTCACTCGGTCTAGTCTAGCAGCGCTTCTGGTTGGCAAGGAAAGCAAAGACACTCGGGCGATTCGGCATGTGAGCTTGTGGAGCAGTCCTGAATAAGCCTAATATCGGGCGCAAGACGTCACTATGAAGATCATCTCGACGCGGCACTCTGGTATCGACACTCTTTGTTTCGTCCGGAAAGTGGCGTTGCTGGTTCTGTGCGTGATCGCTGTTCAAACCAATTGTGCGTCGCTAAAACGAAATCAGACTCCGCCGAAATCGAGTACCTTGCGTGAAGCGGCTGAAGCTCGCCATATCCTCATTGGCACCGCGGCTGCTCCGCGCTACCTCGACGAGCTGGATTACTCAGCCATCCTGGGATCAGAGTTCAGCGAGTTGGAACCAGAGAACCAGATGAAGTTTCAGGTAATTCATCCTCGGGCTGGCGATGACCCGAAATCTTTCGACTACAAACCCGCCGACGCTTTGACGGACTTTGCTCAAAGCCATAACATGCTGCTCCGCGGGCACACGCTCGTGTGGCACAACCAGATTCCGGATTGGGTGAAGCAACGCCATTACACCGAATCGCGGCTCGCGACGATTCTTAAGAGCCACATTGACAGCGTTGTGACGCATTACGCTTCCAAAGTCTACGCATGGGATGTGGTCAACGAAGCCTTCAAGGACGACGGAACGATGCGCGACACGCTTTGGTACAACCAGCCCGGAATCGGTGCAGGGAAGGGAACACAGTACATCGAGCAGGCTCTCCGCTGGGCACACGCGGCGGATCCCAAAGCGAAGTTGTTCTATAACGACTACGATGCGGAAGTGGTGAACCAGAAGTCAGACGCGATCTATGCGATGGCGAAAAACTTCAAACAGCGCGGCGTTCCACTGGATGGAATCGGATTCCAAACGCACGTCACCCTGCAATTCGATAATCCCACAACGCTGGCGTCCTACGCGGCGAACTTGGAGCGATTTGCAAAACTCGGACTCGAGTTGCACATCACCGAACTCGACATCCGTCTCGCCGATTCCAGTGCAGCTTCGCTCGCGGCCGAAGCCAAGCTATATGGCGAAATCACGACTCTCTGCGTGCAGCAGCCTGCCTGCAAATTGATTCAAACCTGGGGCTTCACCGACAAGCACTCGTGGATTCCCCAATTCTACAAAAGCATGGGCTGGGCGCTGCTGTGGGACGACAAGTATCAGAAGAAGCCCGCGTACGATGCGGTGCACGACGCGTTGGCGAAGTGAGTGCCTGAAAGTCAGGCAAATGGTATAATCAGGCATGGGTTCAATGCGCACGCAGCAATCGGCGCGGGTCGGAAAGAGGGGCGCAATTATCGTTCCCGCAAGCTTGCGCAAGCGCTTTGGGATCGAGGAGGGCAGCCTAGTTGTTGCCGAAGAGAAGGAAGACGGTATCCTCATTCGACCCGCCGTGATTGTCCCTGTCGAGCGCTACACTCCTGAGCGCAAAGCGGAGTTCCTATTGTCGAACGCCGTTGACGCGAATGATTACCGCAGGGCGCGGAAGGAAGTCCGAAAACTCGGCCTCGATCCTGATTGTATCCGTCATGTACGGCCTCAATAGATGGACCGCTTGTTCCTCGACGCGAACGTGCTTTTTTCAGCAGCGTATATGGCCAATGCACGGCTTCGCGAACTGTGGAGGCTTCGAGATGTAGAGTTATGGACCTCTCGCTATGCGTTGGAGGAGGCGAGAGTCAACCTGTCTGACGAGGTGCAACGGCAGAGGCTCCTTGAGTTGTCGGAACCCCTGCAATTTCGTGAAGCCCGTGAGCGCCGACTGCCAGCAAGAGTTGCGTTACCTGAAAAAGATGCGCCAATACTGCTGGCGGCAATTGAGGCTGGGGCGAATTATCTCCTCACTGGAGACGTTCACCGTTTTGGACAATATTTCGGCAAGAAAGTCGAAGGAGTAACCGTTCTGCCACCAGCACGATATCTCAAGATCAAGAATCGCAAAGCTCGTCACTAACGCATCGGTACTTTTACGCCGCTCTTATTCGCGAACGCTTTGGCTTCCTCGTAGCCTGCGTCGGCGTGGCGGATGATTCCCATGCCTGGATCTGTGGTCAGGACGCGCTCGATGCGCTTTGCCATCATGTCCGTCCCGTCAGCAACTGTGACTTGTCCTGCGTGAAGCGAGTAGCCGATTCCAACTCCACCTCCGTTGTGGATGGAGACCCACGATGCTCCCGCCGCAGTATTCACCAGCGCGTTCAGCAACGGCCAATCTGCGACAGCGTCGGATCCGTCTTTCATGCTCTCGGTTTCGCGGAACGGGGATGCGACTGATCCGCAGTCGAGATGATCGCGGCCTATTACGATTGGTGCTTTGATCTTGCCCTTCTTCACCAGATCGTTCATGGCAAGGCCAAATTGCGCGCGCTCTCCGTACCCAAGCCAGCAGATGCGTGCGGGCAATCCCTGGAACTTGATGCGCCTGCGAGCGAGGTCAATCCAGCGGCGCAGGATGCGATTGTCAGGGAAGAGTTCGAGAACAAGATCATCTGTGATGTGAATGTCGGAGGCTTCGCCCGAGAGCGCGACCCAGCGGAACGGACCGCGTCCTTCGCAGAACAGAGGACGAATATAGGCCGGAACGAATCCCGGGAAATCGTAGGCGTTCTTCACACCGCGCTGGAACGCGAAGGTGCGGATGTTGTTTCCGTAGTCGAATGTGATCGATCCCATCTTCTGCAGACGCAGCATGCCTTCGACGTGGCGCGCCATGGAGTCGAGAGACTTCTCTTCATAGGCCTTCGGATCGCGCTTGCGCAGTTCGAGCGCCTGCGCGAAGGTCATGCCGTTCGGAACGTATCCGTTCAGCGGATCATGAGCAGAGGTTTGATCGGTGAGTATGTCAGGAACGACGCCGCGTTCGGCGAGCTCCGGAATCACATCGGCGCAATTGCCGACTAACCCTACCGAGACGTTCTCTTTCTTGCGGACGGCGTTCTTCAGGATGCGCAGCGCTTCGTCGAGCGTCGTCACCATGAAGTCGCAATATCCGGTCTTCAGCCGCTTCTTGATGCGCTCGGGATCAATGTCAATGCCAAGGAAAGCCGCGCCCGTCATGGTTGCGGCTAGAGGTTGAGCTCCGCCCATTCCTCCCATTCCGCCGCTGACGATCAGCTTGCCGGCGAGATCACCGCCGAAGTGCTTTTCTCCAGCCGCCGAGAAAGTCTCAAACGTGCCTTGCACAATGCCCTGCGAACCGATGTAGATCCAGCTGCCCGCTGTCATTTGGCCGTACATCATCAATCCGGCGCGTTCGAGTTCGTTGAACTTTTCCCAGTTCGACCAGTGACCGACGAGATTGGAATTGGCGATGAGAACACGCGGCGCGTGATCGTGGGTCTTGAAGACTCCAACGGGTTTGCCCGATTGCACCAGCAGGGTCTCGTCGTTCTCGAGATTCTTCAGGGTTTCAACGATCGCGCGATACGCTTCCCAACTGCGCGCGGCGCGGCCTGTTCCACCATAGACAACAAGATCTTTCGGACGCTCGGCCACTTCCTCGTCGAGATTGTTCATCAGCATGCGCATCGCGGCTTCTTGTTGCCAGCCTTTGCAGATGATCTGATTGCCGCGTGGGGCACGGATGGAGGTGGGGGCCTGGATTTCAGTTTCGACGGGCATAATGCAATGTTACTTGTCGACCGTGGCTGTAGACAAACAGCCCCAGCTCATCCGGCAGTGCGCAGGTCTTGACTTGGGTGTACTTCGATGGCTTCGCCCGCTTTCGGCCAGCACAGCCGCTGCTCCATTCCCGCTGCGCGAAATGCGCGGAGAATATCTTCCTTGCCCTCGGAGAAATGCGCCCATCCTTCGAAATGTGTGGGGACGATGATTGCGTCAGAGAAGGCTTTCGCTGCTTGCACTGCCTCTTCCGAAGTCATGGTCAGGTGGAACGGGCCAACCTCCGGAACTTGCGCAGCGCCGAGGTGTAACACCGCAGTCTGTATGCGAAAACGTCGAGCGATCTCCGCAATGCCTTCGTACCAGACGGTGTCACCGGAGATGTACAGGCCTTGGTCGGGAGAGTCCGTGAAGAAGATTACGAAACCGGTCACGGCTCCGCGTTCCAAGCCTGCGGGTCCGTGACGCGCTGGAGTAGCAAAAATCCGCAGAGTACGATCGGCAATCCGAAGATCACGACTGTCCCAGGCGTCCATTCCAATGGCGTTTCCGCCGAGACGCTGCGCGCCTTCCGGAGTGGTGAAAACGAGCTCGGCTCGCTGCAAGGATTGGTGTCCCGCGTGATCGAGGTTGTCGGAGTGATGATCGTGACTTAGTAGAACGTAGTCGAACGATGGCAGTTGGTCTGGCTGGAGCGCGGGCGGAGACAGTTTGCGCAGAGTGACAGGTCCGGAAACATATTCGCCGCCTGCGGGATCGAAGGTGGGGTCGGTCAGGATTCGGATTCCGCCGAAGTCCAACAGCATGGTTGGACCACCAATGTAGGTGATGTGGAGGCTCATAAGCTTTGGATGGACTTGCGCGGAAGCGGATGCGGAGAGGTCACACGAAAATGCGCGAAAAAAGTTTTGCTGAGACGTTAGAACGTTTGATCGGGCGGGATCCTATTTTGGGAATTCTGCGCTGCGCGGGGTATCCCCCTCCCCACCCGGGTGTATTGGAATCATCAGCTTACGAGGAAATGTGAAATTAAATCTTGCGGCTCAATGGGTTGCGGGGAAAATCTAGATTTCAAAGAGCTTAAGCGTTGATGATGTCAGGTTTCGCTTACCACTCGCGCGTTGGAAATCATCTGCTTTTTCTCCGTGTGCCGCAAGGGCAGATGTCACATCAGGCTGTGGAAATTTAACCCAGCGCTGGCCCTAAAGGGCGTGTTCGAGAGGGGCGTTAACGCGGCCCTGAAGGGCCGCTCTTCCACGGCGCAGTGCAACGTTTTGGGGATCCCTACGGGATCAGGGGTGAGTGTGGAGCACTCCCCGCACTCCTCAAGCTCCCCTCCGGGGAGTTGAAGTCAACGGGGCGGTCGGCAAAAAAGATCTGGGTCTGTGGTCGGGGGCGCTCGGCTTCGCCTTCGCGGGACGGACGAATGCGTCCGTCCCCACACTGGCCGTGCTTCCCCACGCGAGCTCTGCTCCGTCCCCACA
>Ga0210408_10000408_pt1 | contig 56835 bp, 53 predicted proteins | sample IncBWH4MmetaG_FD_155471 | JGI IMG/M metagenome (GOLD analysis project Ga0210408, IMG submission 155471) | Forest soil microbial communities from Barre Woods Harvard Forest LTER site, Petersham, Massachusetts, United States - Inc-BW-H-4-M | ecosystem: Environmental > Terrestrial > Soil >... | reverse complement strand
GGTGGCACGCTGACCATCGAGAAGGGCTACACGGAGGTGTACGAACTCGGCAAGAACCGTGCCTCGCCCCTGTCCGTTCCGATGGCGATGAACAATGCGGCCGCGTCGCACATTGCGATCTCGCTCGGTCTGGGCGGGGCCTGCCTGAGCTACTCGGTGGCGTGCGCCTCGTCGGCGGTCTCGATCGGAGAGGCGTTTCGCCGCATCCAGTGCGGGCAGGCCTCGCTCGTCGTCGCCGGCGGCTCCGAAGCTCCTCTGGCCACTTCGGTGATGCGCGCGTGGGAGGCCATGCGCATGATTGCCGAATGCGACGAGCACACCGCGCCGCAGGCCTGCCGTCCATTCCAGGCGGGGCGGACCGGCCTGGTACTGGGCGAAGGCGGTGCGGCGCTGGTACTGGAGGAATGGGGACATGCCTGCGAGCGCGGCGCGCGCATCTATTGCGAGCTGGCCGGCTTCGGCCAGAGCTGCGACCACAAGCATCTGGTGCGCCCCGATGCGGCCGGACAGGTGCGCGCGGTCGACGCCGCGATGCGCGAGGCCGGCCTGCAAGCGTCCGACGTGGGCTACGTGAACGCCCACGGCGCCGGCACGCGCGAAGGCGACGCCATCGAGATCAACGCCCTGACGGCGGTGTTCGGCGAGCACGCGGGCGACCTGGCGGTGAGCTCGACCAAGTCGATGCATGGTCACGCGCTCGGCGCGGCCGGTGCCATCGAAGCGCTGATAACCGTTCTTGCGCTCGCGCGGGACGAGATTCCCCCGACGGCCAACCTTCGGCAAGTCGCGGCCGAATGCGAGGGCGTGCGCCATGTGATGGGCGAAGGGTTGCGGCGGACGAATCTGCGCGCCGCTCTGAGCAATTCCTTCGCTTTCGGAGGCAGCAACGCCGTGCTCGCTTTCCGAACCGCGTCATGACGATGCACTCGGACGCCCTGGCGCTGCGGATGCAGGCGACGGTCGATGATGTCGACCCCGATCGCGTGCTCGCCACCGTGACCTATGGCTGCGCGGAGCACGGCGCCCCCTTCAGCCCCCTCGGCGTGGTGCAGTTGCCGGTCCTGTCCGACGAGCGCGTGGTGCACGCGATCTGGGCCGTCGGCGGTCCGTTCGAGAACGGCGCGCGAGGCCAGCTGCGATACCGGCACAACCAGCACGTGCTGCTCGGATACATCGCGGTGGACGAGGCCGATTTTCCGTCTGGCGCGGCCATGGGCGCCGTCCAACGGGCCACCCAGAGCGCCTACGCAGCGATTTTCGATGCGATTGACCAGGCGGGATTCCCGCACCTGGTGCGATGCTGGAATTACCTGCCTCGCATCAACGAGTGCGAAGACGGCCTGGAGCGCTACCGGCAGTTCAATATCGGCAGGCAGGACGCGTTTGACGGCGCGCACCGGACCGGCCCGGCCAAAGCGCCATCGGCTTGTGCGCTGGGAACGCCCGGCGGAAAGCTGATCGTCGATTTCCTGGCCTCCAATGTCGAGCCACAGGCGATCGAAAATCCCCGCCAGATCAGCGCCTACCATTACCCGGGGCGCTACGGACCGCGCAGCCCGACCTTCTCCCGCGCAACGCTGCTGGCGCTGCCGGGAACGGCGGCCCTGTTCATCTCGGGCACCGCGAGCATCGTGGGTCACCTGAGCGTCCACATCGGAGACGTCGCCGCCCAAGCGGCTGAGACCCTACGCAACCTCGATGCGGTGGTCGAGCAGGCCAACCTGCAGACGCGAGCCGGCGAGTTTTCGACACGGTCCCTGTGCTTGAAGGTCTTCCTGCGCCACGCGAGCGACCGGGAGGCGGTCGCAGCGGTGCTGCGCGAGACGCTGGGCGATCGCGCCGACGTCACATGGTTTCAGGCCGATATTTGCCGGGCCGACCTGCTGGTCGAGATCGAGGGATTCGGGTTCTGCGAGGCAGCTTGAAGGCCCCGGCAGCCGCAGCCGCCACGAGCCCGCGCGAGGCGACGTCGTCCCGGATCGGGGTCGCCGCCCGGCATTTGCGCGAGCATTGCACGCTGTTGCTGGGCTTCGCGACACTCGGGATCGGCTGTCTGCTGTTCTCGGCGGTCGCGCTTCCCTTGACCCTGGTGGTGCCCCCGCGCACGGGAGCGTGGCTGGGCCGCCGCCTGGCAACGTACGGCTTTCGTGCCTATCTTCTGAGTCTGGTGCTGACGGGCGTGGCGCGCTTCGATATCAAAGCGCTGGATGCGCTGCGCAACGCGGGCCCGCTCATCATTGCGGCGAACCACCCGGGATTGCTTGATGCCTTGATGGTCATTTCCAGGCTGCCCAACGCCGTGTGTGTGCTCAAGGCCTCGCTGCTTCGCAATCCGCTGTGGGGGGCCGGATCCCGTCTGGCGCGGTACATCCCGAACGACTGGTTCCTCGGTTCGGTCAGCCTTGCCATCGAGGAGCTGCGCAACGGCAGCCAGCTGCTGCTGTTCCCCGAGGGCACGCGCACGCAGTCGGCGCCGCTGAGCGAGTTTCGCGCCGGAGTCGCCTACGTGTCATACCGCTCGGGCGTTCCGATACAGACCGTCTTCATCGAGCAGGACTCGAATTTTCTCGGCAAGGGCTATCCGTTCCTCAAGCGCCCCGACATGCCGATGCAATTCAGGATCCGGCTGGGCCGGCGCTTCGATCCGCCGTCCGATCCGAGAGCGTTCACCAGGACGCTGCGCGAGTATTTCCTGGAGGAGCTCGCCTAGCGATAGGGAGGGGGCGCGCATGTCCGGCTCCGCCATGATGATGCATCTGGTTCTGGAGCGCCTGAGCCGGCGGATCTCGGCGCGGGTGCCGGAGGCCGAACTGGTCATGAGCGACCCCGCGCAGAATGCGGCATTCGGCGAGGCCGGCCGCGAGGACGGGATCCTCGCGTTCATGGTGCTGTACCACGCCGTGCAGATGACCTCGGTGATCTCGCCGGGCGATACCGTGCTGGACCTCGCCTGCGGCCCTGCCAACCAGCTGGCGCAGGTCGCGCGCCTGAATCCGCAGTCGCGGTTCGTCGGGCTCGACGCATCCTCCGCCATGCTGCACCAGGCGCGGGCCACGCTGCAGCGGTGCCGAATCGACAACACGGACCTGGTGCAGGGCGACATGACCGACCTGGCGGGCTTTCACGATCGATCCGTCGATTGCGTCGTCTGCACGATGTCCTTGCATCACCTGGCCGACGTGGCCGCGCTGCACCGGGCGATGCGCGAGGCAAGGCGCGTGCTCAAGGCCGAGGGCGGGGCATACATCGTGGACTTCGGCCGCCTGAAGCGGCTGGCCACGCAGCGGCACTTTGCGTTGAACTGGCGGCACAAGCAATCCGCGACATTCACGCAGGAGTACTTCCAGTCGCTTCGGGCCGCCTTCAGCGTGGACGAGCTCACCAGCGCCGCGGCCGCGTTGGGAGGCGGCATCGAGCGCTGCGTGACGCCGCTGGCGCCGTTCATGATCGTCTTCAGGAGCCGGCCGCGGCGCACCTGGAGCGCCGATGACCAGCATACGGCGCGTCGCCTCTATGCGGACCTGGACGCGGATCAAAGGACAAAGTTCCGGGTCCTGGCACGGTGGCTGCGGGCGGCCCGATGCAATCTGCCGCTGGCCCTGGAGCAGACCGGCGTCTAACCGACCTGCGCGATCAGCATCACGTTCGCGAACGGCGTGCCCCGGCTCATCGGCTGGGCCTTGACCGCGAATCCCCTGGACTTGAGCGCTGCGATCCACGCCGCCGCCGGTCGACACCACACCTGCTGCCGCCGCTGCCCCTGGATGAACGCTGCCAGGCGATCCGAGAAGTGGCCCAGCTTGAAGCGCAGCGTGGCGCCGGCGTTGCCGACGCGCGTCACGAACAGGCCGCCGGCACCCAGGGCCGCGCGGACCCTGTCCAGCAGCCGGTCCTGCTCTGCGTACGACAGGTAGTGAAGCACATCGAGCATCACGATCACATCGGCGTTTCGCAGGTTGGCTTCGCGCAGATCGCCGGTCGAAATTTCCAGGCGGTTTCCATAGACAGCCTGCAGCGCGCGATGGCCGCATTCGGCCTCGCGCGCGAGCTGTTCCACGCCGCGGAAATACAGGCCCTGCGGAGGCGCGACGACTCCGCTCCATTGCCCCCGAGCCGCCAGCTGCTCGGCCGCCAGGAACCAGGCCGCCAGAAGGCCTCGGCCGCAACCCAGATCCAGCACCTGAGCGCCATCGGGAATGACGCCCTGATCCAGCAGCGCGACGAACATCGGGTCGTAGCGCAGCTTGCCCAACGCCCACCGGTAATTGAAACCTCCGGTCAGGCGGTAGGGCTCGGTGGCCAGACTCAGCAGGCTTCGCTTCAGCTGGGGCGACATGCGGACGCCAGACTGACAGGCTTGAGCCGGCTGGCCTGAAGCGTCGTGAGCAGTCGGGGCAGCACCTCGAGAATCACCGGCCGGCCGGAGCGGGTGCGTGCGCAGTGCCCGTCGTGCAGCAGCAGGATGTCCCCGGCGGCCAGGTTGCGCGTCAGGCTCGACAGCACGCGATCCGGATCGCCGACCAGCGTGTCGAATCCGCGGCGCGTCCAGCTCGACAGGTGCAGCCCGAGACGCCCAAGCACCGGCTCCAGGAACGGATTGCGAAGTCCAGCTAGCGCCCGGAAGAAGCGGGGTGGATGCCCGGTCAGCGCGGTCAGCGTTTCCTGGGCGGTGCCGACCTCTTTCAGCCAGCCCCGGTAGCCCAGCAGCGCGGCGTGCTTGCGGTGCAACTGCCCATGGTTTTCTATCGAATGGCCGGCGGCGACGATCCGGCAGCACAGCTCCGGCTGCGCGGCAGCGCGCTCGCCGATGCAAAAGAAACTCGCCTTTGCCCCGAATTCATCCAGCAGCGCCAGCACCTGCGGCGTCACTTCCGGATCCGGGCCATCGTCGATCGTGATCGCGACTTCTCCCCGGCGGGCAGCCGAGTCCGGCAGCCTGACGAGGTTCGGACCCAGCAGCGTGCTGCGCGGCCAAAGCGCCGCCAGCGTGATGACAACGTGATCGCACAGCACCGCGGTCAAGGCCCACAGCCACATAGGCGGCGCGACCAGCACCAGCGGCACGGCCACCGCGTGCAGCGCGAAGCTGAATTTCAGAAAGGCGGTCGGCCGCCAGGCGCGCATCGTCGTCTCGATGGGTGAATGTCCATTATCCAGGCTGCCCTGCCCTGATGAGGTGCGCGAATTCAAGTCGGTCCGGCGCCGTCCGGGTACGGCCGGCTCCGGGTCAGCATCGCAGAGAAGACGAGCGCCAGAAACGTTCCCAGGCCGACCGTGGTCCCGATCGCCGACAGGACCGGGACCCTGGAAAAGCCGAGCAGTCCGAAACTGCTGACCGCCGTCAGGTTGGCGACGACCAGGGACACCTGGACCTGACCGCGGTCCTCGACGGCGCGGTCCATGTCGAAGAACAGCGCGTAGTTGGACCCGATCGCGACCGCCAGCAACAGACCGACCAGGTGCAGGATCGTCAGCTGGACGCCGCACAGCAGCAACGTCGCAGTCACGCAGGCCACTGAGCACGCCAGGGGCGCTGCCACTCTTAGCGTGCGCAGGGGCGAGCGCAACGAAGCCAACAGCAGGCCGCCGATGACGACGCAGCCGATGGCCACCAGCATCAGCGCTTCACGCAGATAGCTGTCGAACAGGCTGGTCGTCTCCTCGAGAATGTCGACTACCCTGACCTCGCCCAGCCGCGCCTGGCCAAGGGCGCGGCCGACCTCGTCGACGTCGATGCGGTCTGCGGGCGGGCCCGCCCCGGCCGTACGCAACGGCAGCAGCACCAGGAAATCGTGATCGCGTTTGACCAGCAGCGAATCGACCAGCATCTCGGCCGATGTGCCATCCAGGTCCGCCCGGGTCAGCGGCGCGCGGGTGCGCGCAGCCTGCAAGTCGGACAAAAAACCGCTCAGGCGATCGACCCGGATCGGCAGCCCCACGATGGCCTGGTTCAGACGGCTCCGGGCGGCCGCGGGATCCGGCAGCGCGGATTGCCGGCTGCGCTGCTGAGCCAGGCTCGGCAGCACGAAGGCGGGCGAGGTGTACCCGCCGATGACCGAGCGATCGACCAGATTCTGCAGGACAGCGCCGGCCCGCTCGGCCTGCTCCAGCGCGGATGGTTCGTCATGGGCGGCGAACGCGGCCACGTACCGCATGTCCGAAACTCCCAAGCCGCTTCGAAGCCGCTCGTCCGTGCGCTGATCCTGGTGGGCGACGGGACTGAGCGCGTTCAGTTGCCGATTCCAGATCCGCCCTGAATGCGCCACGATGATGGCGCATGCCGCGAGCACGACGGCGAGCGCACCCCAGCGCATCCGTCCGGCCTGGTTGAACAGCCGCTCCAGCACGGCGCCGGGGCGGCGAAGATCCCGCAGCCTGGTCCGGCCCGGCATCAGGGCCGGCAGCAGGTAACGCGAGGCCAGCGCGGCGGCCACCAGGCCGCTGATCGAGTACAGACCCAGCTGGGCAAGGCTCGGGAATCCCGAAAACAGCAGCACCGAGTAGCCCGCGATCGAGGTCGCCACGCCCAGCGCGATGGTCCGCCAGAAGCGGTCCGAGCGCGGCCCCCCGAAGCACTGGATGAAGAAATATATCGAGTAGTCCACCGCCTCGCCGATCAGCGTGGTGCCGAAACCGAGCGTCAGACTGTGGACCTGGCCGAAGCCGAGGCTGACCGCGGCGATTCCGACCAGCGCCCCCAGTACGACCGGAACCATCCCCAGCAGGAACAGCACCGGCGAGCGATAGACGGCCAGCAGCAGGCAGGTGACCAGCGCCAGGCTGGCCATCGCCAGCCGGGCTATTTCGCCTTCGATGGCCGAACGGGACGCCACGGAAAGAACCCCGGTCCCGCTCATCAGGAGCCGGGTGTCCGTTTTGCGGTGCTCGATTGCCTCGAAGACCTGGTGAATGTGCGAAACGACCCGGGACTGCGCCTCGATGTCCGAGCCCGCCGCGCGGGTCTGCACCAGCAGCAACGCCAGCTTCCCGTCCGGCGATGCCCAGACCCCCTCGACGCTGCGAGGCTGAGAGCGGCCCTCGAAGCGCTCGAGCACCTTGACGGTCTCACCCGTCGGGTCGCGCGGGAAAATGTTCTTGAACAGAAACCCCGCGTCGCCGGACAGCCGGTCGAGCGATTCGAGCAGGGCCGCATGCAGGCCCTCGGCGGTGAAGTGCTCCGGAGCGATGTCCGGGGCAAGCAGGTAGCGGTTTTGAAGGAAGTAGTCCCGATCGCGCTGCGCCGTGGCTGCATCGCCGTTTTGCACGCCGACGAACTGCTGCCGGTCGCTTCGCAGCTTCGCCGCCAGCTCGCGCGACAGCCGGGCCCGCTCCGGCGCGTCGCCGCCCTCGATCCCGATCATCACCAGGCGGGCGATCACGCCGTCGCGAAACTGCTCCAGCAGCAGCCGCTGCCGCTCGGTCGGGGAACGCGGCATGAAGGCGGACAGATCCGAAACGAAGCGGGTTCGCGCAATCACGAACCCGCAGGCGAGCCATACCGCCAACAGGATGACCAGCGCCCGAAGGCGGCCCCCGGGCATCATCGGCTTCGCGCTTTGGCAACGAGCATCTCGGAGCGGTCGCCGTCGGCGAAGTCGAATTCGATGGTGGTCAGGTCAGCCTGCGATCCGGCGATTTGAATGCGGGAGATGATCCGCATCATCTCCTGCCGCAGCGGCACCAGCGAGAGCCGCCATCGATCCGCGCTACCCGACAGCTCGATCGAGTAGAACTTTTCCAGCGCGGACTGATCGCCAGCCAGCGTGCCGCGGATGCTTTCGACGAAAGCCGAGATGTCGGGGCGCTCCTGCAGACTCACTGTGAAGCGGTGCCGATTCGACTGGTCCACGATCAGCACATCGCCGTCGACGATCAGCGTTTCCGGCTTGGGTTTCAGCGTGCGTTTCTCCAGCCGGTTCGGCGGAATGAAGTACAGCTCGCCAGAGGATTCCAGCGGCTTGTCGAGGACGCTCAGGTAGCGCTTTTCGACGAAGGTCGCCTCCTGCTGCTGGTTATGGCTGAGCGTACGCATCAGGTCCGGCAGCTGCAAATCGTCGGCCATCGCGGGCAGCGCGAACACGAACGTCAGGCAAACGGTGCACCGTCGCAGCAACACATCAATCCCCGTCGCGCCTGGCCGTCTCCGCCGAGGCTGCGACGGCCTTGGCCGAGTTCCAGAAGTCGTAGAAATTGAACCAGTTATGGGGGGCAGACCGGCAGTGCCGCTCCAGCGCCGCCACGTATCCGTCCAGAAGCTCCCGTTCCGAGCTGCCGCGATGGCCGGCGGGCCGTGAAAAATCCGTCAGCCACTCGAAGCGCAGATCGTAGCGGTTGCCCCCCCGGTACAGCCCCGTCATGAAATACACCGGGCGGCGCAGGATCGAGGCCATCCGGAAGGGGCCCGACGGAAAAGGCGCCGGCGACCCCAGAAAGGGAACGTGGACGAATTGGCTCGGACCGGCCGCGCGATCGGCCAGCACTCCGATCACGGCGCCTTCCTGCAGGCGTTGATACACGCGCAGCATGGAGTCGATGTGGCCCAGTTCGATGATGTCCTGCAGGGCGGACGGATTGACGGCCGCCAGCGTGCGGTTGACCTGACGGGCGTTGTCCGGGTACATCGCCATGACCACGTGGAGGCCCGGCTGATCCCGGGCCGCGGCGCGCAGCATTTCAAAGCTGCCCAGGTGGGCGCCGAACATCAAAACGCCGCCCCGGGCGGCGACATCCGCCTGCAGCCGCTCCAGTCCGGACAGGCGTACGTCGAACAGATCGCGCCGGTCGTTCAGGATGTAGACGCGGTCGTGGATCGTGGCAGAAAACGCCAGAATATGGCGATGCACGTCGAGCAGGGTGGGCCGGCGTTGCAGGCAGCGTCCAAGGTAGTCGCGGGAGGAGCGGCGCACCGCGGAGGCCGCCAGCGTGAAATACAGCGCAATGAAGGGAAGCAGCACGCGGGACACGCTGCGCCCGAACGTCAGCGACATCCAGCGCATCACGGCCAGCCAGAAGCGGTTGCCGCGCTCGGTGCGCTGCATCCATTCGGGCTGCCGGTTCGCGGAGGTTTCCTCGGGCAGGACGCTCACGCGGCTGCAACCAACCTCACGCCCTGTGCGCAAGATGCAGGGCGATCAGCGCATCCATGGCGGCTGCCGGAATCTTGCCGGTGTCGTTGCGCGGCAGCCGATCGACAAAAACGATCGGACGGGGAAGAAAGACCGGATCGATGTGCGCGCGCAAGGCCGCCAGGATCTGCTTCGAGCTCAATTGCGGCGCCACCACGAACGCGGCCAGCCGGCAAATGTCGCCGACCGCGTTGCGCGCAGGCAGGCAGAATGCCCCGTCCCGCACGCCCGGCACGCTTGTGAGGATGTGGTTCAGGTATCCCATCGAGCTGCGCTTGCCGGCGATGTTGACCAGGTCCGAATTCCTGCCGAGCAGGCGAAAACGCGCTGGGCCCAGCAGCTCCACCACGTCGTTCAGCGCATAGGCCTGCTCCAGGTGCGCGCCGTCCGCGGTGGTTGTGCCGTCCGTCTGCGACAGCGTGATGCCGGCGTAGGCGTCCCACTCGAGGCGGACGGTGGGCCGCCGGGTTGCGAGCTGTCCGGTCTCGGTCGAGCCGTAGATCTCGATCAACGGAGCGCGCAGACGCCTCTCGACCTCCTGCGCCAGCGCGGCCGCCAGCGTCGCGGTCGAGCAAATCACGGCCGCCACGGCAGGAATGTCGAGGCCCGCATCGAGCAGCTTGCGCAGGTGAAACGGCGTCGTCACCAGCAGCCGCGGCTCGGGCATTTCCTCCAGCGCCTGGCAGATGTCCGACGGAAAAAAAGGAACGCGCGGACTCAGGCGCCCGCCGCCGAAGATCGGCAGCAGGATCGTCGATTCGAGCCCGTACATGTGCTGCGAGGGAACCGTGCCGACGACCGAACACGGACCGCCGGTCGCACTCCACACGATGGACGCTTCCGCCCGCGCATTCTGCACCAGGCGGCCGAACGTCTTGTGGTGCGGTCGCGGCCTGCCCGTCGAGCCCGACGTGAACACCGTCACGACCGCGCGGTCGGCGCGAATCGTCGGGGTCTGCGGCGCGGCACGGGGTGTTTCGGATGCATGGTCCGGTACGGTGATACAGGGAGCGCTCGTGGTCTGAGGGTCCGGCTGATCGCCCAGGCAGATGACTCCAGGAAGCTCGGCGCACAGGCCGGCGATGCTCTCAGGAGCCGTCGAGCCGGGCAGGGCGGTGCAGACGTCCCGGCAGATCGCTGCCAGCAGCGCCACCGCGAACCGGTAGCGGTCCCGGCAGACATTGAGCGCGTGCGCGGTCTGCGGCAGGCGGCCGGCCAGCGCCAGCACGTCGGCCAGGAACGCGTCGCGCCCGACCGGGCTCCCGTTGCGGCAGGCCAGAGCGCAATCGGCGACGCCGTCGGGCAGCAGCGGCAGGCGATCCACGTTGCTCAGCGAAGCTTTTGAGCTTTGGAGTAATCGAGGTAGGTCCGGATGATCTTCTCGATTCCCAGGTGAGCGTGCTCGGGCATCGCGTACAGCCGGACCAGGTATTCGCCGCCGAACATGGCCCCGAGCAGCACCGGAGTCAGCAGGGCGGCGAACGCGAACCAGGCTTCGATCGGGCCAAGGGTGAACAGCAGCACCGAGACCAGCGCGCACAGGCCGAAAAAAACGGTCCATGCGAGCGTGACCTTCCAGGTATAGCGCATCAGAGCGGCGTCCACTGTGCCCCCCTGCATCGCCGAGGCCATGCGCGAACACAGGGCCCGCGCGGGGTCGGCGCCCAGGGTGGCACCGAACGTGACCGCGAGTGCACCCATCGCGCCGGCATGTTGTACGAGGTAGATCCATTGCGCGTGGCCGCGCAGCCGGTCGAAGGTCAACGCGACCCCGATGGCACCCGCGCCACACAGCGAGAACGCGAGCAGGCGTGCACGGGAATTCCAGGCGGCCGCCACCCCGGCCGCCGCGAACGGCAGGATCCCGAGCAGCGTCGCCGGGAGCGAAGGAGGTTGCGACGCGGCTATAAAATAGCTCAGTCCAAGATACACTGCCCCCGCCGTCAAGACGATTGCCAGATGCAACGTCCGTCTGTTTGTGATCACGGCGCCTCGCTCGAGCCGTCAAGGCGAAAGCAGCTCTTCTGCGGGCGGCATTGTACTGGCGCCCCGCGGAGGCGGCAAAGCCGCCGCCGGGTTCGATTGAGCGCGCGGCGCGATCGGGAGAATCGTTGAAACCAGTGCGCCCCGCCGCAACGATGGCCGGCTTCGACAAGACGGCGCTTCAGGGCGTGGTCGACACTTCCGACTGGCGGCGGCTCGGTTGGACGATCATGACGCACTTCTGGTTCAAGTGCTTCGGAACGCTCGGATTCCTGGCGTCTTTCTTCGCGGCATACTTTTATCTGCTCAATCACCCGGCCTACCCCGTGCATGTGATCCCGGTCACTCTCGTGGATCGGCTGATCGGATTCGAGCCGCTCGCTCTACCCGTGTATTTCTCGGCCTGGGTCTATGTCACGCTGCCGCAGATGCTGGTGCCGACTCGCCGCGAGGTGATCGTTTCCGGCGCGTGGATGGGCGCGCTGTGCCTGACCGGCCTGGCGATCTTCCGCTTCTGGCCCAACGCGGTGCCGCCATCCGACATTCGCTGGGAGTTGTATCCGGGCATGGGGTTTCTGAAGGGAGTGGACGCCACAGGCAATGCCTGTCCGTCGCTGCACGTGGCCGCCTCGGTGTACGCGGCGTTCCGTTTGAACTGGCTGCTGCCGAGCCTGCGTCTGTCGCGCGCCCGCTGGGCCAACGGGATCTGGTGCGTGGCCATCGCCTACTCGACCATGGCCACCAAGCAGCACATGGCGCTCGACGTGGTGGCGGGCGCCGCACTGGGCTCGGTGTTCGCGCTCCTTTCGAGGCTGGAAATGCGCCGGCCGCCCGGTGCCTGATTGACCGGGTCGAACGGCGCACCAAGGCGATCGCGCGTGCGGGCGCTGGTCGCCGCGGTCGCGCTCGCGAGCCTGTCGGCCGCGAAGGCCCAGGATGCACCGCTGTGGGAATTCGGCATCGGACCGGCGGTGTTGCGCCTTCCGTACTACCGCGGGTCGGACCAGTACCGCAACCTGGTGCTGCCCGCGGTGTACTTCATCTATCGCGGCGAATTCCTTCGTGCCTCCGAGCGCGAGGGCGTGCAAGGCATCCTGTTTGAATCGACCAATCTGAAGCTCAACATCAGCGCCGGCGCCTCGCTGCCCGTGCCGAGCAGCCATTCCGATACGCGCTCCGGCATGCCCGATCTGAAGCCGGAGGTCGAGCTCGGACCGGCGCTCGATTGGACGCTGTGGCGCGGGCAGAACCGGGGAACCCGGCTGATGGCGTCGTTCCCGGTGCGGGCTGCGATCAGCATCGAGTGGCCGCCCCGGTTACTGGGCTGGATCACGAACCCGCATCTGAACCTGGACGTGACCGACCCGGTGCGCGCTCCGGGCTGGAACCTGGGACTGCAGGTCGGTCCCCTGCTCGCGACCCGCCACCTGAACGAGTACTACTATTCGGTCGCTCCGGCGTTCGCAACTCCGACGCGGCCTGCGTATTCCGCGAACGGCGGCTATGCCGGCATGCAATTCACCACCGCGCTGTCCCGGCGCTTCCGGCGTTTCTGGGTCGGCGCGTTCGGCCGCTATGACTCGATCGAAGGCGCGGTGTTCGAAGGCAGCCCGCTGATTCGCAGCGGTCACTCGATCTACGGCGGTATCGGGCTTTCGGTGATGATCGACGAGTCCTCGGTCCGGGTGCCGCTCAGGGACGAGGATTACTAGCTCCCTGCTCGCAACGGCACAGCGTCCGGTGAATGTCGATCAATCGTTGAAGATGCCGCGGGCGGCGGGCTCGGCCACGCACCTGGTGCTGATGCCCAGCTTCAACCCGGGCCCTGGCGTCGTCGCAACCGTGCGTGACGCGCGGGCCGCCTGGTGTCCGGTCTGGGTGGTCGTCGACGGCAGCGACGACGGCTCGGCCGAGCAATTGCTGGCACTGGCGCAGCGCGATGCGGGTTTGCGCATCATCGTCCTGGACCGCAACCGCGGCAAGGGAGCGGCGGTGCTGCACGGGGCGCGCCTGGCGTCGCAGCAGGGGTACACGCACGTACTGACGATGGACTCGGACGGCCAGCATCCGGCGCAGAGCATCGGCGAGTTCATGGCGCAATCGGCCGCCCGGCCTGATTGCCTGATCCTGGGTGTACCGCAGTTCGACGCCGACGCGCCGCCGTTGCGCGTACGCGGGCGCCGCATATCCAACTGGTGGGCCGATCTTGAAACGCTGAAAATGGGCATCGGCGACTCGCTGTTCGGGTTCCGCGTCTACCCGATCGGACCGCTGCTGGCCATCGCGCAACGTCACCGCTGGATGCGGCGCTTCGACTTCGACCCCGAGGCCGCTGTTCGCCTGTGCTGGGCCGGCGTGCGGCCGGTGAATGTGCCCGCGCCGGTGCGCTACCCGAGCCGCGAATGCGGCGGCGTTTCGCACTTTCGATACGTGCGGGACAACGTCCTGCTGACCTGGATGCACGTGCGCCTGATGGTCGAATTCACTGTGCGTCTGCCGTGGCTGCTGGGTCGGCGCCGGATGGTCGATCCAGCGCGTTGAACGCGTCCAGCACGACGATTGCTCGACCGGTCAGCAGGTCGCGCACCGGCGAGCGCACCGTGAACTCGTACATCGCGACCCGCAGGTCGCCGGTCAGCAGGGATGCCTCGATCAGCAGCACGGTCGGGTCCTGATCCAGCCGGCGCGCCAGGAAGGTGACCTCGCGCACGCTGGCCAGCAGCCCGGCGCGAGGCCGGTCGGGTTGGCCGCCGCGACCCTCGCCCTGCAGGGCCCCGTGCAGCGCCATGGCTTGCGCTGCATATTCGATGCCGCAGGCGATGTGCAGGCCCAGATTGTCCCGCAGCGGGTTGTCGGCGCGCAGGTGGCTCGAGGTGCGGGCCAGCAGGCAGCGCTCGTCCCAGTGCGTCACTTCGTCGATCAGCACCATCGTCCCGCCGTGCGGAATGATGCGGGCGATCTGCTGCCGGTCCAGCATGCTCATGCGGACTCGATGTCGACCGCGAGCCGCAGGTCGTCGAGATAGTCCAGTCGGATCGTGCCGCTTTGCCCGCGCGCGACGCGATCGAGCAGCGCGAGGCCCCGGGCCGGCGGCGAGCTGCAGCGTATCGCCTCCAGGCTGGCCAGCGCCATGCGGTCGGCCGCCTCGTCGGTCACACCGACCCGAAGGCGGGCCAGGCGGCTGGGCCCCGGGTCGGCGCTCAGCGCCAGCGCCACGCCCAGGGACGAACCGATCGGTCTTTTGCGGTGCAGCGGCTCCGGGTAGGGTGCGTCGAAGACGGTCACCAGGATGTCGCGCGTCCCGGTCGACAGGGCGGCGCGGGCCTCCAGCAGCGCCGCCGAAAAGCTGCCGTCGTAAGTGGTCAGCGTCGTCGATGGCGCCATCGCGCCCGTCGCAATGGCCCAGTACCCGGCCGCCGCGTTGGTCACCGAATTGTGAAAGCGCGTCGGAGACAGCAGCTGATCGCCGGGGTGTTCCGATGCCAGCGCCGTGCAGATCGCATGGCAGTTTTCGCCGTCCGCGCTGGAGGTCGCGAACACGGTCGGCAAAATGGTCACGTCCAGTTGCGCGGCTGCCGCCGCCTCGAACCCGGCGCCCATCGCAAGATTCACGACCTTGCTGGCGCGGCGCCGCTCCGCCGCGGGCAGCCTCGAACACAAGGGAATGGACGCAGCCTGAGCCGGCAGCGCGGCCTCGCCGCGCAGGATGGCTCGCGCCGCTGGCCACGTATTCAGGTGAGAACCGCAAACGCCGATTCCCCGCAGCCAGATGGATCTGCGGTCCAGATCGTTCATCAGAGCTCTGCCGCGCCGATCAACAAGGCGCAGTTGGTGCCGCCGAATCCGAACGAATTACTCAGCACGCGACGCACGCGACCCGATTGCGGGGCTCGCAGAAAGTTGCATCGCAGCGCCGGGTCCTGCCGTCTGGTCGTGATGCCGCCCGGAAGGATGCCCGTTTGAATGGCCAGTGCGCTGATGATCAGTTCAACCGCGCCCGCCGCGCCCAGAGCGTGGCCGGTGGCCCCCTTGGTCGAACTGCAGGGAACGCCTGTGCCCAGCAAGCCGGTGACGGCCTTGTCTTCGGCGGGATCGTTGGTGCGGGTGCCCGTGCCGTGCAGGTTCACATAGTCGACGTCCCGCGCCGAAAGTCCGGCCGATGCGAGCGCCGATTCGATCGCGAGGCGAGCGCCCAGGCCCTCGGGGTGTGGAGTCGACATGTGGTAGGCGTCGCTCGACTCGCCGGCGCCGAGCAGGGCGACGTCGTCGGGCGAAGCCGCGCCGGTCGCGCGCTCCAGCAGCGCGAAGGCTCCGGCCTCCCCCAGGGACAGCCCGGTGCGATCGGCGTCGAAAGGCTGGCACGGCGTGAGCGCGAGCAGCTCGAGGGATCGGAAGCCGAACAGCGTGGTGCCGCACAAGGTGTCGACGCCGCCCACCACGGCGGCATCGATGATGCCCGAGGCGATCATGCGCGCCGCGGCGGGAAACACCTTGGCGCTCGACGAGCAGGCGGTCGAGATCACCGTGGCCGGACCCTTCAGCCCCAGCACGCTGCGCACGAAGTCTGCCACCGCGAAACCGGTGTGCCCCTGGCGATATCGAAAGTCGGTCGGCAGCGCTCCGTCGGCGTCGCGGCGGGTGAACGCGTCTTCGGTCTCTCGGATTCCGGATGTCGTGGTGCCGATCAGGACGCCGATCCGGTGCGCGCCGTAGCGGGCCGCCGCTCGCGCCGCACAGACGGCGAAGTCATCCTGGTGCAGCGCCAGGTAGGCGAGCCGGTTGTTGCGGCTGTCCCAGTCGGCCCAGGCCAGCGGAAGGCGCATGTCCGAAAGCGCCGGCACCCGCCCGACACAGGTCTGGAAGCCGGAATCGTCGACCCGCCACTGGGTCAGGCCCGAACGGCCGCCGGTAAGCGCCTGGCGTGTCGCCTCCAGTCCGCTTCCGAGACAGCTTGTCAGGGTGAATCGCGAAAGCGTCAGCGGATACACACGCAGGCGACAAATTCGATGCGTCCGCGCGCACTATACCGTTCCGAAGCGCACGCTTGCCGCCGGATCGCTTCCTTCGGAAATCTTCAGCACAAAGGCATTCGCCCCACGTCGGGTCAAGGTCAGGTCCAGGCAGGCGCCGGGCCGTACCGCGGCACGGAATTTGGCGCTTTCCACGCGGCCCCAGGCAAACGACGCTCCAGCGGCCGCCTCGAGCGCCTGTATGGCCTGGGCCAGCAGCCAGGCGCCCGGAACGACCGGGTCGCCTGGAAAGTGGCCGGCAAACATCGGATGAGTCGTCGGGACCCGAAGCTGGACCCGCAGCGGCCATCCGTTCATTTGGTGCGGTGCGCCGCGATGTAGCCGGCCAGGGATCCCAGCGAACGGAAGATCTCGGCATTGTTGCCGTCATCAGCCCGAAGCTGCAGCCCGTAGCGCTTGGACACGACCAGGGCGATTTCGAGGATGTCGATGGAGTCCAGTCCCAGGCCCTCCCCGTACAGGGGCGTGTCGGCACCCGCATTGGGCGGCACATCTTCCAGGTTCAGGGATGAAACGATCAGCTCGCGCAGCTCGCCGACCAGCAGCGAATCCGGCCCCGAGCCGGATGCGACGCCGGCTGCTTCCGAGTGACGAGGGGGCGGGTGGCTGGGCATGGAAATGTTCCAGGTTGGGTCGATCTTAGAACATGCCGCCGTGAATCGCGATGACCTGGCCCGTGATGTAGGACGCCTGCTCCGAGGCGAGGAACCCGACCAGGTCGGCAACCTCCCGTGCGGTGCCGGCGCGCTTCATCGGAACCAGCGACTCGATGGTTGCGCGGTCGAACACGCCGCGGGTCATCGGCGTGTCGATGATGCCCGGGGCCACGGCATTGACAGTGATGCCGCGGCTGGCCAGCTCCATGGCCAGGGACCGGGTGGCCGCGTTGAGGGCACCCTTGGCAGCCGAGTAGTTGACCTGCCCGCGATGACCCACGAGCGCACTGATCGAGGAGATGTTGATGATCCGCCCCCAGCGCTCGCGCACCATCGGCAGCGTCAGCGGCTGGGTCACATGGAAGAAACCGTGCACCGAGACGTCGATCACCCGGCGCCATTGCTCGGGGCGCATGCCCGGGAACACGGCGTCGTCGTGTACACCGGCGTTGTTGACGATGATGTGGACCGCACCGCTCAGCAACAGCGTTTCGATGGCATCGTGCGTCTGCTCCAGATCGGTGATGTCGAAGCAGACGGCCTCGGCCGCGCCGCCGGCGGCGGTGATTTCTCCGACCACCTGCTGCGCCGACTCGCGATTCGTGTTCGAATGCACCAGCACATGGTGCCCGTCCGAGGCCAGGCGCCGGCAGATCGCGCCGCCGATGCCGCCACTGCCGCCGGTGACGAGTGCGCGCTTCACTGGCTCAGCCGGCCGCCGCCCAGCGCCTGGTACAGGGCCGCCGTGTCGGTGTAGCGTGCGGCCTGCGCCTGCACGCGAGAGATGCGCGTCTGCTGGTAGGCCTGCTGGGCGGTGAGCAGCGCCAGCACGTTGACGGCGCCGGCGTCGAGCTGGCGGCGTGTCAGGTCCAGCGTCTTGCGAGCGGCGGCCTCCGACTTCAACGAGGCTGCGAGCGCATCGGCGTCGCCCTGCAGCGCGTACAGGCTGTCGGCGACGTTCTGAAAAGCGGTCAGCACGACGCTGCGATATTGCGCGGTCACCTGGTCCAGCGCCGCTTCGGCCGCGCGCTGCCGGTGCCGCAACGTGCCGAAGTCGAACACCGTCTCGGTCACGCTGCCCGTGATCGCCCAGAATCGGTTGCCGTCGGCGAACATCCGTGAAAACTGGGTCGCGGCGCCGCCGTAGTTCGCGGAGATCGAGAACTGCGGCAGGCGGTTGGCCACCGCGACACCGACTTCGGCGCTGGCCGAGTGCACCAGGGCCTCGGCGGCCCGCACATCGGGACGGTGCTCGACCAGGTTCGATGGCACGCTCACCGGCAGCTCCTCGGGCAGCTTCAGCGACTCCAGATCGATCTGCGCGGGCCGGCCCTGTGCCGGCACCTCGCCCGTGAGCACCGCCAGCAGATCGCGCGTCTGCTCGAGCTGCTTTCTGAGCGGCGGCAGCGCCTGCTCGCCCTGCGCGAGCGCGGATTCCTGGGTGGCCACGTCCAGCGCCGAAGCGTAGCCCACGCGCGCCTGCTCGCGCAGCAGGTCCAGGGAGCGTTTCTCGGCCCGGATGATGTCGTCGGTGGCCTCGATCTGAGCCTGCAGCGCGGCCTGCTGGATCGCGGCGGCCACCACGTTGGAGGCCAGCGTCAGGTAGGCCGCCTCGAGCTGGAAGCGCTGGGCCTCCTCCAGCGCCGCCAGCGATTCGACCGCCCGCCGGTTCAGGCCGAACACGTCGGGGACGAACCCCACGCTGACCTGGGCCGTGTGCAGCGTGTACACCGGCGCGCCCGAGCTCAGCGTGGGCGCGATCGTGCCGACGGCGTTGCCGGCGCGGCTGGGCGAATAACTTGCCTGCAGGACAGGAAGGTAGGCGCCGAACTGCGCCGCGGTGGATTCGTGCGCCTGGCGCAGCGAGGCCCGGGCCGCATCGACGGTGGGATTGTGCTCGAAGGCGTGCTCGACCAGTTCATCGATCGGCGGCGATCCGAATCCGCTCCACCAGCGCGCCGGCACCTCGGCGGCCTGCGTGAACGTCTGCGCCGCGCCGCCGGCGGCCGGCGCAGCCGTGGTGCCGGTCAACGGCTCGCGCACGTAAGCGTGGACATCGGGCCGGGGCAGGCGTTGAAAGTCGGGTCCGACCGTGCAGGCAGTGCAGATCAGCGCCGCCAGCGCGCACGCGTGCCACTTTCCCCTCTCAGCGATCGTCACGGCTCATCCTCGGTCTCCACTGGACGCGCGCGGGCGCCGCCGCGATGCGCCGACCAGTTCAGCATCATCACCTGCAGCGCGGGCGCCACGATCAGCAGCATGATCGGCCCGAGCAGCATGCCGCCGACCACGACCGTGGCCAGCGGCCGCTGCACCTGGCTGCCGATGCCGGTGGCAAGGGCGGCGGGCAGCAGGCCGATGCAGGCCGACAGCGCCATCATCAACATCGGACGCATCTGTTGCTCGGCCGCGTGGCGCATGGCCTCCAGCGGCTCCTTGCCTTCAGCGACCAGATGATTGAAATAGGTCAGGATCAGGATGCCGTTCATCACCGATACACCGAACAGTGACACGAAGCCGATCGCCGCTGAAATGCTCAGGTCCAGCCCGGAAACGTACAGCGCGATCAGCCCGCCGGCCGCCGAGAACGGAATGCCCGCCAGCGTCAGGAGGCTGTCGCGCAGCGAGTTGAACAGCATATACAGCAGCAGCAGGATCGCACCGATGGCGATCGGTGCCACGATGGCCAGGCGCCGCTGCGCCTGACGAAGCTCTTCGAATTCTCCGGCCCATACGATCCGGTAGCCCTGCGGCAGTTTCACGTTGGCGCCAATGCGCGCTTCGGCATCCGCCACCGTACTGCCCAGGTCGCGGCCGCGTACGCTGAATTTCACCGGGATGTAGCGTTCGTTGCTCTCGTGGTAGATGTAGGATGCGCCGGTGTCCAGCCCGATCGACGCCAGCTCCCGCAGCGGAATGTACGCGTTCGCCCCACCGGGCGCGGCATAGCCGACCATGATGTTGCCCACCGCCTCCGGGCTCGAGCGGTAGCGCGACGCCAGGCGCACCGTCAACGCGAACTGGCGCTCGCCCTCGAGCACGGTGGTGGCCTGCGTGCCGCCAGCGGCCGCTTGCACGACGGTGTTCACGTCGCCGGTATTCAACCCGTAGCGGGCCGCCCTGCGGCGATCGACCGTGACGTTCAGGTTCGGCTGGCCCAGCACGCGGAACACGCCCAGATCCTCGACCCCCCTGACCTGCCTCATCTGATGCAGCACCTGGTCGGCCAGTTTCTCCAGCACCTGCAGATCCGCTCCGACGATTTTGACCGAGTTCGCGCCCTTCACACCCGACAACCCCTCCTCGATGTTGTCCTGGATGTATTGCGAGAAGTTGAATTCCACCCCCGGAAATTCGGCGCGGAACTGCCTCTGCAGCTCATCGACCAGCTGGTCCTTCGAGTACCCGCGCGGCCATTCGTGAGGCGGCTTCAGCGGCACGAAGAATTCGGCGTTGTAGAACCCCGCCGCATCGGAGCCGTCGTCCGGCCGGCCGTGCTGCGACACGACCGTAATCACCTCGGGATGGCTCTTCAGGATCGACCGCATCCGGCTCACCTTGTCCATGCCGGCCTCCAGCGAGATCGTCGGCGGCATCGTCGCGCGGATCCACAGGTTGCCCTCCTCCAGCGCCGGCAGGAATTCGGTGCCGATGCGCGACAGCAGCAGCACAGCGACCGCCAGGAACGCGAGTCCGCCCCCGAGCGTGGCCGCGCGGTGCGCCAGAGCCCAGCGCAACACCGGCGAGTACAGCCGGCGGATGCCGGCGACGATCCAGGTTTCGGTCATCCTCACGCGGCGCGGCAACAACACCGACGCCAGCACCGGCGTCATCGTGAAGGTGGCCAGCAGCGCCCCGGTCAGCGCGTACGCGTAGGTGCGCGCCATCGGATTGAAGATCTGGCCCTCTACGCCCTGCATCGTGAACAGGGGAATGAACGCCGCCACCATGATCGCCGACGAGAACAGCACCGCACGGTCGACCTGCAGCGCACTGATGAAGATCATCCGCAGGCGGTCGGTCCAGGTGCGCCGGGACTCGGCCGGCAGTTGCGGGTCCTGCCAGCGGCGCGAGAACTCGGCCAGCAGCGACAACCGCTGCTCGCGGGGTCTCTGCAGGTTGTGGAAGACATTCTCGACCAGAATCACCGCCGAGTCGACGATGATGCCGAAATCGATCGCCCCGAGCGACAGCAGATTGGCCGAATCCCCCGACAGCACCAGCACGATCACGCTGAACAGCAGCGCAAAGGGTATGTTGGCACTGACGATCAGCGCGCTGGCCAGATCACCCAAAAAGACCCACTGGATCAGGAACACCAGCAGGCAGCCGATCACGAGGTTGTGCAGCACGGTGCGCGTGGTGACGTTGACCAGGGTCGAGCGGTCGTAGAACGGCACCATCCGGACGCCGGCGGGCAGCGTGCCGTCGTGGTTGATCCGCTCGACCTCCGCCTTGACGCGGGCGATGACCTCATTGGTCTGCAACGTCCGGTTCATCACGACGATCGCGGTGACGACGTCGTCCTGGTCGTCGCGGCCGGCCTTGCCAAGACGCGGCAGGTAGCCGACTCGGACCGTAGCCACGTCGCGCACGCGCACCGGGGCCGCGTTCGACTGCGCCAGGACGATCTCGCCGATGTCGGTCGTGTCGCGGATCAGCCCCACGCCACGAACGTTGACCGACTGCTGGCCCATGTTGATCGTGCGGCCGCCCACGTTGATATTGGCGTTACCCAGCGCGCCGATCAACTGCGGCAGCGTGATTCCGTAGCCTTGCAGCCGGACCATGTCGGCCTCGACCTCGTACTCCTTGGTGGTCCCGCCCCAGGTCACGACCTGCACGACGCCGGGAACCGTCAGCAGCCTGCGGGTGACGACCCAGTCCTGCACCGCGCGAAGGTCCGTGAGCCCGAAGCGGGGCGGACCGACCAGCTGATAGCGGAAGATCTCGCCGACCAGGCTCGAGGCCTGGATCTGGGCCGACACGCCATTGGGCAGGCTGACGTTCTGCTGCAGGCTCAGCGCGGCCTGCGTGTAGGCGAAGTAGTAGTCGACCCCGTATCTGAAGGTCACGCGAACGAACGACAGTCCGTACGAGGAAGTCGAGCGGATGTTCTCGACGCCGGGCGTCGTAGCCAGCCCGACTTCCATCGGTCGCGTGTAATAGCGTTCCATTTCCTCGGCCGACAACCCCGGCGCCTGAGCCGTGATCTCCAGGATCACGGGCGCCGGATTCGGGTAGGCCTCGATGTTCAGCCGGGCGAACGCGGCCAGCCCGGCGACCAGGAAGGCCAGCACGGCCAGCAGGACCGCCGGACGCCGCGTGAGCACGATCGCCAGGATGCCTCTAAGCACGTTGCGGCCTCTGCCTGGGTGTGAGCCGCGCGCGTGAGCAGGCGCCGCGCGGCCGGTTATCGGGTTTGCAGCGCGAGCTCGTTGGCCAGAAACAGGGCGCCATCCGCGGCGATGCGCTCGCCCGCAGCGACTCCGTCGAGAATCTGGTCCAGCCCGTCCTGTTGCATGCCGAGCTTCACCGTGCGGCGCACGAACCGATGTGCAACGCCCGTAACGAACACTTCCATCGTGCCGTCGCCCTCGCGCACCACGGCAGCCAGCGGAACGGCGGGCGAACGCACCGGCGAGCCGGTGCGAATCACGAACGTGCCGAGCATTTGCGGCCGCAGCTCATTACGCGGATCGCTGATTTCGGAGCGAACCGTGACCCGGTGTGTATTCGGGTCCACTGACGCGCCGATATTGCCGACACGCCCCTGGAACACGCGGCCGGGGAAGGCCGTCAAAGAGGCCTGCACCGGCTGCCCCAGGCGAACCCGGGGCAGCTCGTCCTCGGCGACGTTGGCGATCATCCACATCGTGGAGAGGTCCGCCACGGTGAACGGGGCCGATCCGCCGCCAGGCTGCACCAGCAGTCCCGTGACCGCATTGCGCGCCGTCACGCGTCCATGGATCGGACTGCGGATCCGCAGCTCGGCCGCCGTGGTGCGGGTTTCGACGATCCGATCGATCTCGGCGTCGGTCTTGCCGAAGATGCGCACGGCTGCGCGCGCGGCTTCCAGGTTGGCCTGCGCCGTCTGCTGGTCGGCGGTCGCCTGATCGAGGTCCTTTTGCGCGATGCTCTGCGATTCGAGCATCGCGCGCGCGCGTTCCAGGGCGCGCGTGGTCAGCTGCTGAACGCCGGCGGCGGCGATCAGGTTCGACTCGGCCGTTACCAGGTCGGCACTGTCGATCGTGAACAGCACATCGCCCTGTTTGACGTCGTCGCCCGCCCGGGCGATCACGCGGGAGATCCGGCCCGGCCACGGTGAAAACACCGGCACACTGCGATCTGCGTTGAAGTCGACCAGGCCCTCCGTTTCGTGCTGCTCGACGAAATCGTGTTCGGCGACCGCAGCCACCTTGATCGCTCTGGTTTGCTCATCGGTCAGCGTCACGCCATCGGCGTCGACCGGGCTGGCCGCAGCGGCCGCCTCGGTGGCCTGGACCGGGCCGGCGCGCCCAGCCGTGATCTGGCCGGCATAGAAGGCGAACGCGGCGGTGGCCGCGATCACCGTCGTCATCGCACCATAGCTCACGAAATTTCTGCGCAGCCGCATACGCACCCTGACCACCTCGGGGTCGCTCAATTTAAGCCAGGGCGGTTTGCGGCTTGCTGTCTGGAGCATTACAGATTGGAAAGGTTGATCAGCCACCCTTGGTCAAGTTCGGCACCTCTCCTAGACTGGGCGCCAGAGCCTTCGACGCGAAAAGCCCGATAGTGACTGCACCGACCGCACCCTGTTTGCATGTCAAGGCGAGTCTTGGAGCGATCCTTTGCGTCTTCGGTTTCTCGGCGGCGCCCGTGAGCGCGGACGATGCGAGCTCGTCAGCCGTCAGCCCCACCGAGACCATCGTGGTTACGGCGAGGGTGTCCGACGAGAAGCTGGCGCAACAGGTGCAGCAGGCCTTGCGGTCCGATCCCTACATCGATGACTCGCACATCACCGTCTCGGTCAGAAATGGCGTTGTTACATTGGAGGGCATCGTTCTCGATCACTCGGATCTGTTGGCCGCGCTGCGTATCAGCGGGAGGATTTCCGGCGTGAAAGCTCTGGTCGACGACCTTCAGCTGCACCGCATCGGTGATGATTGACGGAGCGATTCCCTCTCGGCGGGATCGGGCGCGACCTCGGGCGTCTGTCCGATCGGCAGCACGATCCGGGCCAGCAGGCCGGGCGCCGCGTCCTCCAACTGCAAAGCTCCGCCGTGCAGCCTCGCGATCGCCGAAACGATCGACAGGCCCAGGCCGTTGCCGGGCAGATGGCGGCTGTGATCGAGCCGGTAGAAGCGCTCGGTGACCCGGGGCCGTTCCGGCGCAGGGATGCCGGGGCCGTTGTCGCGGACCTCGATCGCAACCGATCGCGCCTGCGCGTAAGCGCCGACCTGGACGATCGCGCCGGGCCCGGCGTACTTGATCGCGTTGTCGATCAGGCTCGCCACGGCGCTCGCCAGCAGGTTGCGGTCGACCGCAGCCAGCACCGCGCCCTCGCCCGTGGCCTTCAGCGATACCCGCTGCTCCTCGGCCGTCGCGTCATACAGTTCGACCATATCGGTGGCGACGCGATTCAGATCGGCCGCCTCGAACGACCGGGTCCGCACGCCGGATTCGGCTTCGGCTATCTGGAGCAGCTTCTCGAAAACCAGAATTAGCCCGTCGATGTCCTCGATCGCGGAGGTCGCCGCTTCGGACAGCGAACCCGCGGTTGCGCCGTGCCGGACCGCCTCGTCGAGCTTGTTGCGGATCCGGCCCAGCGGCGTGCGCAAGTCGTGCGCGATCGCGTTGGACACGTGCCGCACGCCGTCCATCAGTTGACCGATGCGGTCGAGCATCCGGTTGATGTCGACGCTCAGGCGCCCGAACTCGTCGTCGCTCGCCACCGGAATGCGCTGCTTCAGGTCGCCGGCCTCGATTCGGCCGGCGGTGCGCCGGATCTGGCCGATGCGCTTTTCGATCTGGTGCCGGAACAGCAGCGCGCCGCCAGCCAGGACGATCAGCGAGGCGCCGGCGCCGGCAGCCAGCGCGCGTATCACCAGATCGCGAATTGACCGCTGCTCGCTCAGGTCGCGGCCGACATAGAGGTATCCGCCGTCCGGTAACTGCCGCGCTATCAGGCGACCGCTGGTGCGCTTTCCTTCGCGCACGACCTCGCCGGTGACCACCTGCCCGAGCGGCCGGGCCGCTTCGGGCACTGCCGTCAGATTGCCGACCACGCGTTCGCCCGACGGCGACAGCACCAGGAAGATCTCGGTATCGCTGTCGATGCCGTCGTGCAGCTCCAACTCGATCTGCTTTGCCAGCTCTTCGACCGGCCGGTTCTGGAACGTTTCCATCAGCCGATTGGAGATCGCGGTGATCTTGCCGTCGACGCGGCGGTCCATCACGCCGATGGTGCCGAAGTAGAACACGCCCGAAGCGACCAGGATCGCCTCGGCCACCAGCACCGCGAAGCCCAGCGCAAGACGGGTCGCGATCGACTGCGTGACGCTAACCATCCGCGCTGAGCCGATAGCCGACGCCGCGCACGGTATGGATCAGCGCCGGGGAGAAATCCCGGTCGATCTTGTTGCGCAGCCGGCTGATCTGGACGTCGATCACATTCGTCTGCGGATCGAAGTGGCAGTCCCAGACCGCCTCGAGCAGCATCGTGCGCGTAACGACCTGGCCTTCGTTGCGCATCAGGTATTCGAGCAAGCGGAATTCGCGCGGCTGCAGCGCGATCGCGGTGGCGCCCCGGAGCACCCGGAACGTGCGCAGATCGAGCGCAAGGTCGGCAACCCGCAGCTGCGTGGGGTCGCGCAGCGGGCGCGCGCGCCGCAACAGCGCCTCGACGCGCGCCAGCAGCTCGGAAAAGGCGAATGGCTTGGACAGGTAGTCGTCGCCCCCGTCGCGCAGCCCGCGCACCCGCTCGTCGATGCTGGTGAGCGCGCTCACGATCAGAACCGGCGTGCTCTTGCCCAGGTCGCGCAGCTTGGCCACGATCGACAACCCGTCGACCTGGCCCGGCAGCAGCCGGTCCAGGATCAGGATGTCCCAGGATTCGTTGGTAGCGTGATGCAACCCGTCCAGGCCGTTGTCGCAGGCCAGCACGTTGTAGCCGGCTTCAGTCAGCCCGTTGCGGATGTAGCGGCAGGTATCGGCATCGTCCTCGATGACAAGGCACCTCAAGCGCCCCTCCTTCGCGTCCGACCCAGGACACGCCGGCTTGGACCGGAAGGCACGGTATCACAAGGACTATTGCGGCACGATCAGCATCCACGAAACGCCGAAGCGGTCCGACGCCTCTTCGCAGCGTCCGTCGAAATTCAGATACGGTTGAACCAGCATTGCGCGTCCTCCTATCCGGCAAAGTCTTCGGCTTCGTACACCTGTCGGATCTCGATATCGGCCTCCTGGCCGGGGAACGGATGCGGGCAACGCGTCAGCCATTGCAGCGCCTCCTCCTTCGACTTGACCTGCCACATCCAGTAGCCGGCGATCAATTCCTTGGTCTCGGCAAACGGCCCGTCGGTCACGGTGCGCCGGTTGCCGGCCGAAAAGTGCACGCGCGCGCCCTTGGAGCTGGGCTGCAGCCCATCGCCCGCCAGCATCACGCCCGCTTTCATCAGTTCCTGGTTGTACTTGTCCATGTCGGCGATCAGATCCTCGTCCGGCAGCACGCCGGACTCGGAGGACTTCGTCGCCCTGACCATCACCATGAATCGCATCGACATCTCCTTCCAAAACCCTGAGCAGATTGTTGCTTACGGTTGAAGAACCATGTAAACCGGCGCGCCTCGTCCCATAGTCGCGCCGGGGGACGCCGTTTCGACAACCGCCGCAATTATTTTTCGAGCTCGGCCAGGCGCCGCTCGAGAAATCGCCGTTCGGATGCCTGCCGGGCAAGCTCCAGGGCTTTGAGGTAGGACTTGCGGGCTTCGACGCGGTCGCCCATCCGGCGGCACAGGTCGGCGCGGGCCGAGTGGGCCAGATGGTAGTCGGCGAGCTCACCGCGACCCAGAATCGTGTCGATCACGGCCCGACCCGCGGCCGGGCCATCGCGCATCGCCAGCGCCACGGCCCGATTCAGCTCGACCACCGGCGAGGGATCGGCGCGCAGCAACGCGTCGTACAGGCCGACGATCTGCGCCCAGTCGGTGGCCCCGGCGCTGGGGGCTTCCGCGTGAACGGCTGCGATCGCGGCCTGCAATGTATACGGGCCGAAGCGCCTGGATTTGAGCGCGCCCTCGACCAGCGCGCTGGCGTCGGCGATCTGCCCGCGGTCCCACAACGAGCGGTCCTGCTCGGCGAGCAGAACGATGTCGCCCGAGGGCGAGCTGCGCGCAATCCGGCGTGCCTCGTGCAGCAGCATCAGCGCGAGCAGCCCCACCGCTTCCGGCTCGGGCAGCAGCTCCACCAGCAGCCGCCCCAGCCGAATCGCCTCGGCGGTCAGGCTCTGCCGCGTCAGCGCCTCCCCGGCGGAGGCGAGGTAGCCCTCGTTGAACACCAGGTAGATCACGCGCAGCACCCCGTCGAGGCGCTCGGCCAGTTCCGCGCGCGCGGGCACTTCGTACGGGATGCGCGCATCACGTATCTTGGCTTTCGCACGCACGATCCTCTGCGCCACCGTGGAGGGCGAGGTCAGGTGGGCGCGGGCGATCTCCTCGGTCGTCAGGCCGCAGACCTCGCGCAGCGTCAGCGCGACCTGCGCGTCCGGCGCAAGGGCCGGGTGGCAGCACGTGAAGATCAGGCGCAGCCGGTCATCTTCGACGTGGGTCCCGTCGCTGGTGACATCCGGGGCGGCGATGGCTTCGATCTGCTCGGCGACCTCTTCGAGCGAGACGTCGAACTTGGCCCGGCGGCGGATGCGGTCGATCGCCTTGAACCGGCCCGTCGATACCAGCCAGGCGCGAGGATTGTGCGGCACGCCCTCGCCCGGCCATTGTTCGACCGCCGCGATGAAGGCGTCGTGGACCGCCTCCTCGGCCATGTCGAAGTCGCCCACCAGCCGGATCAGCGTGGCCAGTACGCGACGCGACTCGGCGCGGTAGACGGCGTCCACCACGGCATGAATGCCGGCGACACCCCCGTTCGCGCCGCTTGCCGTGGCCATCACCCGCATTTTATGAGGTCAGCGGCGTTCCCAGTGCCCCTCGTGCAGACGCCAGCCGCGCTCCTCGTGCTCCCAGCGGTGCGGAACCCAAGCGTAACCCGGGCGCGGCGCTTCCCAGCGGCCGGGCACCCACTCGTGGCGTCCGCCGCGCCAGCCCCAGTAGCCGCCGATCCACAGATAGCCAGGCGCGGGCGCAACGCCGATCACTTCCTCGCGCGCAGGTGGGGGCGCCACCGCCACCACCTCGCCGGAGTAGTACACCGGCCGGGCCGGAGCGACGATGCAGCCGGCGAGTACCGCGCAGCACAGCGCGGCCGCCGCAGCCAGACGGCCGAGCGGCAGACCATTGGTTCGAAGCTCGCTTCTCATTCGATCCTCACTCGATAAGGGCCCGCTTGCGGGCCCGGGGGTCGACGTTCCGATGTCACTGTAACGCACGTGAAGCCGGCCACGCCGACGCGCCGTTGTAAGCGTTCGTTTCCGAACGCGATGTGCAGGCATCGGCCACGAGCGTGAATACGGCGCAATCATCAGCGCGGGTGGCGCTTAATCGACTCCGCTCGCGAGGGTCCTCACGTAGTCTTTACGGCCGATGCAGGCGGTAATTCTTTATCAATATCTCGGCCTCATTTCAAATGTGCCATCACGGTTTCTGGCGTCTCATCGGTTTACCATTTTCGCGGGCCAAGGTGCATTGAGAATTCTGCGCCGCGCGTTCATAGTGACCCCGCATTCAAGCCGTGGAGCAGCACAGAGAGTTGAAGGCGCATTTTCAAGATTGCCGCTTGAGGTTTTCAAGGAATCCGTTCTTGAGTTGCAGGTCATCGCTGATGACTGAGGCTGGTGCAACGACAAGGCGAATGCGCGAAGACACCGGGAGGTACGAAATGGACGCCACGATCGTCTGAGTCCCCAGCGCGTGTGAACGCCGTCGAGTGCGGCTTCGATCACACGCCAGGTCCACAGCGTTTCGAACAACTTGCGAGCGCCGGCCCTCAGGGTGCCCGCTAGGAGACTTTACCCATGAGATCCGCCATCTGTCCGACTTACCTTCATTTCCACGACCTGGCCAGTCATTTTCTGGCCCTGACGGCCAGCGACCGCTTCCTGCGCTTCGGCTGGGTGTTGACCGATGTCGACATCGTCGCGTACGTGGAGAGCCTGTTCCGCTCGATCGGCAACGTATTCGTTGTCGTCGAGCCGCCGCCGGACATCTCGGGCGCACTGCACCTGGAGTTCGCCCGTGGCGGCGCCGACCTCGGATTGAGCGTATCCGCGTGGGCCCGCCGCAAAGGCATCGGAACGCTGTTGCTGGAGCGCGCCGGCCTGCTGGCCCGCGCGCGCGGCATCAGCACCCTGTTCGTGCGCAACCTGAACTTCAACACGGCGCTGCAGCGCCAGGCGCACAAGGTCGGCATGAACATCGCTTGCGCCCCCAACGCCCTCTCGACGCGCCTGGAGCTGCCGGCGCGCAACGGCGCGGCGCCGGGCGACCCGTTGGCCGGATCGATCACGTTGGCCGACCATTCGTTGCGGTCCCACTGGGGCGCGGGCACTCCGGCTGCAGAGCCTGCCCGCGGGCGGTGCGTCGAGCGGATGGCAATCTGATGGAGACGACCATCCGCATCGTCGATGAAGGCCGGCGCCAACCTGCCGAGGCCGGCCGCTGGGACTCGCTGTACGTATCGCTGATCCCGATGCCGGCGGCGTTCATGCTGGCGACCTTGATCAGCGACGCCCTCTACTGGCTCACCGCCGCGCCCTTCTGGTCACACGCCTCGGAATGGCTGCTGGGCGCCGGCCTGGCGACCGGCGCGATCGCGGCCGCTCAGGCCCTGGTCCTGTATGTCAGCCTCGGGCGTCTGCGGCCCTCCAGGACGTGCTGGATGCACGTCGTGGGCCACCTGCTGGCGCTGCTGCTGTCGCTGTCCAATCTGGTCTACCGCCTGAACGAGGACGTCGGCCGCGCGGTCGTGCCGGCCGGGATCAGTCTGACCGCGATCGCCGTTTTCCTTCTGCTCTTTACTGCGCGCCTGGGACGCGACCCCGCACCGCCTGCGCCACCCGGGCCGTGGGAGGACGGCGACGACGCCGAGTTCAGTTGATGTTCAGACCGGCAGCGCCGGCCCGTCATCGGCCCAGGTCAGAATGGCGCCGCAATCGCGCGTCTCGAGCAGGTCGATGCGATCGAGCCGGGGAAGGTCGGCCAGCACCTGCCGCTTGATCCAGCGCGCCAGGCTGGCGGTGTCGTTGTCTTCGACGCCCGGCAATTCGTACAGCGGCTGGTGATCCAGCTTCGCAAACGCCGGCCCGAAGAGCTCCTTGACGTCGCCGAAGTCGATCGTCCATCCCAGCACCTCGTCCAGTGGCGCGTTCAGGTGCAGCCGCAGGCAGTAGGTGTGCCCGTGGACGCGCCGCCGGGGGTCACCCTCGGGAGCGCGTTTCAGTCGCACCGCGCTGTCCAGGCAAACCTCGGTCCAGATCCGGTAGCGTTGCCCGTCGAAGTGCGCGCCACAGGTGCCCGTCTCGTAAACGGTCACCCACTCGAGCTCCGGAAGCGTCGGCTTCAGCCGTCGCCAGATCGTGCCCGCGATCAGTTCGCTGGTCGGATTCTGAAGCCCGGGGATGTCGTTCAGGCAGGCCTGGTGGAATTCGGCGTGCATGGGCGCCCAGCACCGGTCCAGGTGGTCGTGATCGATGACGGGATCGCGCCGGCCCGGAGCCTGCGCGTGCAGGATCACTTCGAATCCGTGTCCGTGCATGCGTCCGCACTTGTGGCCGGGAGCCACCTTGGGCAGCCGGTGCGCGGCCTCGAAGCGGTAGCGGCGCCACACATACGCGCGCTCGTTGCGGTCCAGATCGACCCCCTGGTGCAGGCTGCTCTGTATGCCGACCTGCGCGGCTCCGGGCAGGTCGAGATGCGCGCGCACCCAGCGCGCCAGATTCTCATCGGTGGGCTGCTCCAGCCGGTCGTTGAGCAACTGGTAGTCGAGCGGCGCCACACACCGCTCCAGGTGCCCGCGCAACTGATCGACTTCCCCGCCCGCGAAGGCAGCCCAGCCGGGCGCGAGCGTGGTCCGCAACCTGGCCAGGAACCCGTGCCCGTGCAGGCGGCGTGCACGATGCTCCTGCGGCAACAGGCTGAGCTTGCGCGCCGACTGGAACGGGGCCGCGACGGTAAAAAAAAGTCGGTCCGGCATCGAGCCGGATTATGGGCGCTGTTATGGAACCAGGCGCGCGAACGCCAGCCCGCAGCGGTGGCGGGCGCGCGCCAGCACGTCGCGCGCCGCATCCTGGCGGTAGCGCACCTGGGCTCGATAAGCCTGCACCACCAGCGAACGCACCGGCGTATCGGGCCATGCCCGCTCGATGCACGCAGCGGCGCGCTCGGCGCTTTCACTGGCGGCGATGGCGACCGCGTAGGCGATCTGCACCTGCGCCGTCATCGCGACGTTGGCGACCCGGGCCGCGAGCTGGTACGGGAGCGTGATTGGATACGGGCTGCTGCGTCTCGTGGCGGCGGGGTGCGTGGCTGGCTCGATCGTCAGGTCGGTCATCGGCGGTGCTCCGGAAAGTCTTTACTGCAATGCAGCATAACGCAGCCTGAGGCCTGCCTGATGACCGGAACCGTTACGTTCTTAACGCGCTTTTTTCCATGCGAGGAATATGGGTTTTCTGGCCGACCCGGCCGGCGCGCGCAGGGAACCTAGCGGGCAACCCGCTCGAGTTCGGCGCGGGCTGCGCCCGACTCGCTGAAAGTGGTCGGGCAGTTGCGGGCCGCATCCTCGAGCAGGCGCATCGCCTGGCCGTTGTGCCCCTGCAGCAGGTGCCATTCACCGATATAGAAGGCGGCCTCGCACTGCCGCTCGCCTTGCGTGCGCGCATCGCCCTGCTGCACGGCCTTGTACACCAGGCCCGGATCGCCACTTCCCAGATACAGCCCGATCACCGCCGAGGGCCATGCCGCCTCGCCCCGGTCGGGCGCGTTCTGCGCAAGGTCCCGCGCAGCATCCTGCGCGTGGCCGGCGCGAGCCTGTGCCAGGTACAGCCAGATCGCCACGTACGGGTCCGTGCGCAACTGGCGAATGGCCTGCGACAGATCGGCCTGTGCCGCATCGAACTGCCCGCTGCGATAGTTCAGCACGCCGCGGCTCTTGTAAGCCGGCGCGAGCCCGGGATCGAGCCCGATCGCCTGATCGAATTCGTCCTTCGCCCTCGCGTATTCGGTCGCCACCATCCACAGCACGCCACGGTTGAAATGGGCCGTGGCGAGCTGCGGATCGAGCTTCTCGGCCTGCTCGCAGTCCGCGGCCGCCTGCGCGTAGGCTGCCTTGATGAGCCAGGTGTTGCAGCGGTCGTTGTAGGCCACTGCGGAGAGCGGATTGAGGCGAATCGCCTCGTCGAAATCCGCGATCGAATGGGTGTAGTCGTGCAACCGCTCCCACAGCAGCCCGCGCGACACGAACAGTTCCTCGCGGCCCGGATCGAGCTTGATCGCCTCGCCCAGGTCGGCGACCGCCTTGGGGAGGTCCCCCTTGGCCCGCCAGGCCCCGGCCCTCTCGACGTAGCTTCGCTCGTCGGGCCCGAGCCGGATGGCTTCGCCCAGGTCCTTGATCGCAGCGTCCAGGTCGCCGCGCCCCTTGAAGGCGACGCCGCGATTTTCGTACGCCAGCGCCAGCGCCGGGTCCAGCTCGATGGCCCGGTCGAAATCGCGCATCGCGCCGTCCAGATCGCCCTCGGAGCCCAGCGCCGCGCCCCGGTTGCTGTACGCGTTCGCAAAGCGCGGATCGGCCGCAATCGCACGGTCGTAATCTTCGATCGCCCGGGCGATCTGGCCGGCTTCCTTCCAGGCCACACCGCGATTGGCCAGGGCAGCCGCCCGCTCGCGCGGCGACAGCCGTTCCGACTTCAGCGCATCGGTGCAGGCGCCGATTCGCTGCTGAGGCGACGGCGCGCCCGCAATGCAGGCCTGCAGGGCCGATTGCCACTGCGCCGGGCTGGCGGCCGCGAACGTGCCAATCACGAGTCCGAACAGCCAGCGCCCCCACCCAGCGCGCGCGGCCGGTCGTCTCGCAGCACACGCTCCGGCGTGTCGCATGGCGTCTGCGTCCTCTTTGTTACGAACCGGGCGCAATCTAACAGCTTCGGGCCCCGCCCCGAGTCCGCCGGGGCCGGGCCGTCGCCGCGCACTCGCCTATCATGGCGCCGATCCGCAATGACGGGAATCGAACCGAATGCCTCTGGTCCGAGGAGCTGCCATGACGCAAGCCCAGTTCGACTTCTCCGGAACGACCACGGTCGTCACCGGCGGCGCCAGCGGTATCGGGCTGGCCATTGCCGAAACGATTGTGCGGGCCGGCGGCTCGGTCGTTATCTCGGCCAGCCGCAATCCGGACAAGACCCGCTCGGCGCTGGACCGCTTGCGCGCGGCCGCACCCGGCGCCCAGGCGCAGTCGCTTTCCTGCGAAGTGGGGCGGGAGGAATCGGTCGCCGAGTTTTTCTCCGGGGCCGAACGCAGCGCCGGCAACATCCGCTACGTGGTCCACAGCGCCGCTGTTTCGCCCAACACCGAGTTCTTCGAGCAGACCCAGAAAGAGTGGGACACGGTGCTGAACACGAATCTGACCGGGACCTTTCTCGTGCTGAAGTACGCGGCCCGTCTGCTGAGCCAGAACCCCGTGGTCGACGAGTGGAAAGGCAAGATCGTGCTGGTGACGTCATCCAACGGCGTCAATGCCTACAGCCCGGTGTCGGCGCACTACGACGCGTCCAAGGCCGGAGCCAATCTGCTGATGCGCAACGCCGCCCAAGAGCTCGCTTCGTTGCGGATCTGCGTGAACGCGCTGGCGCCGGGCTGGATCGAGACGGCGATGAACGACACGCTGCCGGACGACGTGCGGGCCGGCGAGAACGCGAAGATCTGGATGGGCCGTTGGGGCACCGCGCAGGAAATGGGCCGGTGCGTGGCTCACCTGCTGACGATGCCCTACCTGGTCGGACAGGTGCTGATGCCGGATGGGGGGTACCGGTAGCGGAGGCCTTTTCCGGCCTTCGGCCGGAAAAGGCAGGAGGAGGGGAACGAGGGGGCTCGACAGCCCCCTCGTGCTCCCCCAGTCAATGTCAGTCCTCCCAGTGACTGTCCGGATTCAGAGCAGCCGCGTCGGCTGCCGTGATGGTGCCCGATGTCATTGCGGGCGTTCCAAACGCCGCCGCCACGGTTCTATTCGGCGTAATCGCCGCGAAAAATCCGGTCAGGGTCGGCGTCGTACCAGCGCCCGAGTAGAACAGCTTCGTCGACGGGGTGAGCGTCACTGTAATGCCAGCCACCGTCATCATGGTGTCGGTCGGAGCGTTATCGGAGCTGACCACGCCCTCCACCGCCGCCTGCGGCGAGCTCGGCGTCGGGATTCGCTCCACCCGCGTGGCCACGTTGCCGCCGGCGGAGGTGTAGCCGCTGACGATCACCTGGTTGCCGGCCATCAGCACGGTGGAGAAATTGGTCGAGTTGAACGGCCGATCGTCCATGGCCCAGTCGGCGAAGCGCGTGTTGGTGTTGACGCTGAAGGCCTGGCCCAGGACCGAAAAGCCGGTGGTCGATACCGAGTCGAGCGAACCCATCATCATGAACGTCGCAGCACGCTCGACCTCTATCGAGGTGGCCATCAGCGTGTTGCTCGAGGAGATCGAGCCGGTCACTTCGACGATCTGGTTGTTCGCCAGACCAGTCACGCTGGAGGCGATGCTCGAGAAATCGACCATGACCCCGCGCACCACGAACGTGTTGCCGCTGAGCTGGGTCAGCGGGCCTTCGATCGTGACGGTGCTGCCCACCGCAAACGTGGGCGCCTCCGAGCGCAGCTTGATGTTGCTGGCCGTCAGGGTCAGCGAGTTGGCGGTGAACGACCCGCTCGGGGCCGATGTCGAGCGCACGGACACGAAATTGCCGTTGGCGAAAGCGCAGTTCATCGTGTTGCACATGGTGGGCGAGGCGCCGGTGGCGGCGATGTCGACTGTCAGCCCGTTGATCGTGAAGCTGTTGGCGCTGGAGCTGTAGTTGGTCACATAGCCCTGCACCCGATACATGCCCTTCGATGCGGGCTCGTTGACCAGGGTGGCGAGGACGGTGGTCGCGCCGGAACTGCAGCTGGTCGGGCACTCCAGGTAACCGAACACGACCACGTAGTCGCCGGCCTGGATGTCGCTGAGCTTGGCGACGGCGGTCCCCGACGAGCTGTTACCCATGTTGCCGGCGAACGAGGTGCCGCCGGTGGTCTGCACGGTCTGGCCGAGCACGGTCAGCGTGCCATTCATCTGGTTGACGGCGTCGACCTCGCCCCGCACCGCGCTGGTGAAGCGCAGCATCGTGGCCGAGCCGCTGGACGCATCCACGTCGACCGTCATGCCGACGGTCAGGCTCGAGGTCGAGGAGGCGGCATCGTCGTTGTCGCCATCCAGAACCTGAGTGTGCATGTCGGTGGCGAACTCGTGCCCGTTCACGAACACGCTGCCGAAGCCGGTGATGGTTCCGCTGGCATGCGCCATGCTCGATGAACTCGACATGCCGCCCGAGGAGCCGCCGCCGCACGCGGCCAGGATCGTGGCAGCCGCCAGCCCGATCGATGCGGCCGCAATCAAGACTTTGCTGTTCATCGCAGTTGTCCCTTCCGGTGATACGAAAAAAAACTATCGTCCAACCCACCGGTGCGAACAATGCGCGCTTTCCCGTTCCTCCGTTAATCCCTTCGAGGGAGCGTTGATACAAATTGAAAAAGATTGATGGCGACAGGGATAAGCGACGATTCGATCGTCGATTCACCCTGCGCGGAGGATTGCCAAAGACGCGGTTCGACAGCTCTCAGTCTTCGGCGCTGTCGATCACGATCACCTGGGGCGGGGGAAATCCGTTGAACTGGCTGGCGTAAGCGGTCGTGTAGGCGCCGGCATTGAGCACGTAGATCAGGTCGCCTTCGACCACATCGTCCGGCAGCATCTGGCCGCGCAGGCACACGTCGACCGAGTCGCAGGTGGGACCCGCCACGTTCCAGGCCACCTCGGTTCCGTCGCGATCGGCGTGCAGGTTGTAGCGCAGTCCGTCGGTGGTCTCGAACAGGCCCCCGAATACGCCGGCGTCCCAGTGCATCCAGCGCTGGCCGTTGCGCATGGCGGTGCCGATCACGCGCGCGACGAAGCAGCCGGCGTCGGCCACCATGAACCGGCCCGGTTCGGCGATCACCTGAACGTCCGGATCGAAGCGGGCCAGCTCCGGCAGGATCAGTGCTCCGATCGGCTCGATCGCCGGCGTCGGCTCGGTCAGCTGGACCGGAAAGCCGCCGCCCAGGTCCAGCAGCCGCGGCCGCAGGCCGGCGGCGGCGAGGCGCTCGAACACGGCGTGGGCCGAGCGGATCGCGATGCGCCAGTTTTCCGGGTTGCGGCATTGACTGCCGACGTGAAAGGTCACCCCGGCGATGTCCAGTTTCAGGCGCGTGGCTTCCTCGATAATCGGGTCGATGTCGGAAGGGGCCGCCCCGAACTTGCCCGTGAGCGGCCAGTCCGAGCCCTCGTTGCTGGTCTCGATCCGCAGGTACAGCCGCGCGTCCGGCTTCAGCCGGGCGAACTTGGCGAGCTCCTGCACGCAATCGAACACGTACCACTGGACGCCACGGCGCGCCGCGTACTCGATCGCCTCGGGGGAGCGCACCGGATTGCTGTAGAAGATGTCGGCCGCCGGCACGCCGATCGACCGCACCAGGTCGAGCTCGGAGGGCGACGCGATCTCGAAGCCGGCGCCTTCCTGCGCCAAGGCGAGCAGCACGCCCCGATCCGGATTGGCCTTGACCGCGTAGTACGGGCGCACCGAGGGCATCGCCCGTGCGAAGCGGCGCGCGTTCTCGCGCACCCGGGCCAGGTCGAGCACCAGTGCCGGCCGGCCGTCACCGAAGCGCGCTACCGCCTCCTTGACCTGCGCCAGCGACAACGCACAGCGGGCCCGCGCAAACTGCGCGTCTGAAAGATCGTTTGGCATTTTCGCGGGCACCCATCCTGATCATCCATGCGGGCCCGCATTATGCAGCGTCGGAGCCAGTCCGCGGTGCTGCAGCAAGGGGCCTATTTCGGCCGGACCTCCGTAGAACGCCTCGAACAGCGGTTTGGGCTCCTCGCTGCGGCCGCGCGACAGCACCTTGGCGCGGAAAAAGTCGCCGTTGGCCCGGTTCAGCCCGCCATGACGGTGAAACCACTGTTCGGTGTCGCGCGCCAGCACCTCGCTCCACAGGTAGGCGTAGTACCCGGCGGAGTAACCGCCGGCAAAAATATGCGTGAAATACGGGGAGTGGTAGCGCGGCGGCACCGCCGAGAGGTCGACACCCGCGCGTCCCAGTGCCGCCTTTTCGAACGCCATCACCTGCGATGGCGGCGGTGCTCGTTCCGGGCCGATCTGGTGCCAGGACTGGTCCAGCATCGCGGCGGCCAGGTATTCGGTCGTGGCGTAGCCCTGGTCGAACTTCTGGGCCGCCAGGACCTTGTCCAGGAGGTCCGGCGGCATGGGCTGGCCGGTCTTGAAGTGACGCGCATAGTGCGCCAGCACGGCCGGCTCGCGCGCCCACATCTCGTTGAATTGAGACGGGTACTCGACGAAATCCCGCGGCGTCGCCGTTCCGTGCAGCAGCGGATAGTTCACGCTGGACAGCATCCCATGCAGCGCGTGGCCGAACTCGTGGAACATCCCGGTCGCCTCATCGAACGTCAGCAGCGCGGGTTGGCCCTCGGCGGGCTTGGCCACATTCAGGTTGATGATCACGACGGCCTGGGTGCGTTCCAGGCGCGACTGGCCGACGAACTCGTTCATCCAGGCGCCGCCCTGCTTGGATTCGCGCGCGTAAAAATCCGTCAGCAACAGCGCAAGCCGGCTTCCATCGGCGTCGAAGACCTCGTAGATGCGTACATCCGGGTGATAGCGCGGCAGGTCGTCGCGCGCCTTGAACGTCAGCCCGTACAGCTCGTGGGCCGCATAGAAAACGCCGTCCCGCAGCACGCGGTTCATCTCGAAATACGGCTTCACGTCCGAGTCGCTCAGATCGAAGCGTGCCTTGCGCGCCTGTTCCACGTAATAGGCCCAGTCCCAGGGCTGCAGCTGGAAGCCGGGTGCGCGGGCTGCGCGCGCCTGGGCGTCGATCAAGGCCTGCAGCTCGCCCGCGTCGCGCCGGACCTTGCCGACCGCGGCCGGTGCCAGTTCGCCCAGCATCCGGTTGACCGCCGTCGACGTGCCGGCGGCCTCATCGGCCAGCACGTAGGACGCGTGATCCGGGTAGCCGAGCAGGCGCGCGCGCTCCGCGCGCAGCTTCACCAGTTCGGCGATCACGCCGGTGTTGTCCGCATCGCCGCCACCGGCGCGCCCGATCGAAGCCCGGTAGATGCGCTCGCGCAACGCGCGATTCTTCAGCTGCGCCAGCACCGGCTGAATCGTCGTGTTTTGCAGAGCAATGGCCCATTGGTGCTCGAGTCCGCGTGCGCGCGCTGCCTGCGCGGCCGCGCCGATCTGCTCGGCCGATAGGCCCTCCAGGGCCGAGGCTTCATCGACCACGACCGCGCCGTCGTTGGTCGCTTTGCGCACGTTCTGCTGGAAGCGGGTGGTGAGCTCGGCGATGCGCTCATTGATCTGGCGCAATCGGGCCTGATCCGGCGCGGCCAGGCGGGCACCGGCGCGCACGAACAGCGTCTGATAGCGCTGCGCCAGCTGGAGCGACTCCGGATCCAGGCCCAGGTCGGCGCGCCCGCGCCACACCGCCTCGACCCGGGCGAACAGGTCCGGATTCAGGAAAATCGCGTCCCGGTGCGCCGCCAGCTTCGGCGCCATCTTCTGCCGGACGGCCTGGATCTGCGGATCGGTGTTGGAGGCGTCCAGGTTGAAGAACACTTTCGAGACCCGATCGAGCATGCCGCCCGACCGCTCCAGTGCCACGAGCGTGTTCTCGAAGTCCGGCGGCTGCGGATCGCGCGCGATCGCATCGACCTGCGCGCGCTGCTCTGCCATGCCCGCCTCGAAGGCAGGTTCGAAATCCGAGTCCTTGATCGCGTCGAACCGCGGCAGCCGGTAGGGCAGCGCGCTGAGCTCGGCGACCGGGTTTGATGCATTGGGCGGAGCGGCCGGTTCATCGGCGGCCCGAAGCGGTACACCCACGGTCCACATCAGCGCAACCAGAGTCAGCCACTTGTGCATTGCGATCCCTCCTTTCGCTCCCGTTTCGTGATGACCTTCACCGCGTCGTCGATCCGGGCTACTGTACGTGCCGCGCCGGTTCCGGGCCGGCCGCACCAGATCCGCTCCCGATGGTCTCCACCGCGATTGCCGAACCGGGCGCAGCGTCGAGCGCCGATCTGCGCCAGCCGCGCGCGCTGTGGACACTGTTCCGCAGCGAAATGTGGGAGCGCTTCAGCTACTACGGGATGCGCGCCCTGCTGGTCCTTTACCTGGTAAAGGCCGTCGGCTATTCGCGCAGCGACGCGCTCGAAGTCTACGCGGTGTACACCGGTCTGGTCTTCCTCTCGCCGATCGTGGGCGGATACCTGGCCGACCGGTTGCTCGGTTTTCGCAAAGCGATCCTGATCGGCGGCGCCGTGATGGTGTTCGGGCACGCGGCGATGGCGGTGCCGGCACTGCTGCACCCGGCGTTGGGGCTTCTGGTCGTCGGTAACGGCTTCTTCAAGCCGAACATCACGTCCCTGCTGGGCCAGCAGTATGGGGAAAAGGATCCCCGCCGCGATGCCGGTTTCACCTACTTCTACATGGGCATTAACGTCGGTGCGGGTATTGCGCCGTTCGTCGCCGGCTATCTGGGCGAACGCGTCGGCTGGCACCTCGGTTTCGCCTCCGCCGCCGTCGGGATGATGCTTGGGCTGGCGCAGTTCGTGGTCGGCCAGGAGCGGTTCGGCACGTCGGGACTGCCGCCCGGGCGGGACGGCACCCGCCTGCTGCCGAGAGACTGGCTGCAAGTGGCGCTGCTGAGCCTGGCGGCGATCCCGTTCGTGTATGCGGCGCTGGCGACGATCGGTGCGGCCGGCTCGCTGTGGGCGGTCGTGCCGTGGCAGATCAAGACCGCGCTGCCGTTCGCCGCACTGGCCTGGATCCTGTGGTCGGCGCAACGATCGGGCGGCAGAAACGACTTCGAGCGGGTGTTGTCGATCATCGTGCTGGGTCTTTTCAACGTCTTTTTCTGGATGGGGTTCGAGCAGGCCGGCGGCACGATGAATCTGTTCGCCGACAAGTTGACCGACCGCGTGGTGTTCGGCTGGGAGATCCCGGCGTCGTTCTTCCAGTCGATCAATCCGGTCGCCATCGTGGCGTTCGGGCCCGTCATCTCGGCGTTCTGGACGCGGATCGATCGCTCGCCGCGCGCGCTGTCGACGCCGTCCAAGATGGCGATCGGGATGATCATCCTGGGCCTGGGCTTCGTCGTACTGGCGATCGCACAGGACCGCGCGGACCGCCTCGGCCAGATCGGTCCGCTGTGGCTGACCGTCGTCTACGTGCTGCATACGATCGGTGAGCTGTGCATATCGCCGGTCGGCCTGTCGATGGTGACCCGGGTGTCGCCCGCGCGGATGGTCGGGCTGATGATGGGCGTGTGGTTCTGCTCGTTCAGCGCAGGCAACTATCTGGCGGGCACGCTGGAGAACCTGCTGGTCGAGTCGAAAATTCCGCTGTACCAGTTTCTGATCGGCAGTTCCATCGGCCCCGGCGTGCTGCTGCTGGCCGTGGCGCCGCTGCTGCGTCGCTGGATGCACGGACGCGCCTGACGGTCCGAATGAAACGCTGATGAAACGGTGCTGAAAAAAACGGGGAGAAAGGCGCACGCTCACCGTGCAGTCATGCGATTGGGCGGTGCGTCATGACCCCAAAGGGCTAAGGTTCGAACCTGCCTCGTCCGTACGTACCAAAACCTCATCAAAAAAGGGATCATCTTTACGGATGGTTTTGACCCAGATCGCTTGTCGGGTCCGCTGCGTTGCGGAAGAATGAAGTCGAAGAATTCATGGGTCGGTGCCGGTGCGCCGCCCGCGCAAATATTTGATTAAACGTCTTCAACTTCGGAGCAATAAATGAAAGCAAAACGACGCAGCCCCGTGATGGGTCCGCTGCTGACATTCGGGTTGATGCTGGGGTCGGTCGGCCTGATCGTCGCTGCGGCACACTATCTGGACTCGAACCAGAAGACCACCGAACAGACCGTGGCGGCTTCGGCGTCGGCCGATCCGTCTCACTCGAAGTAACTCGCGGGAGAGGGAGAGCAACCTCCTGCAGCGCCGACGGCTGGCGGCTATGCCAGCGTGAATTTGAGCGTTCCGAGCTTTTCGATCATGCAGGCCACCTGATCGCCGGCCTTCAGCCAGACGCGCCGGTCGGGCGGCATGCCCTGAATCACGCCTTCGGGCGTGCCGGTAAAGACGATGTCGCCGGGCTCGAGCGCGAAGTGGCGCGAGACGTACGCGATCACCTGCTGCACGTTGAAGATGAAGTCGCTGGTGTTGGACGACTGGCGCACCTCGCCGTTCACGTGCGTCTCAAGCTTGAGCTTGTTCGGGTCGCCAACGCGGGCCGCCGAAACGAAGTACGGTCCGATCGGCGCGAACGCATCGAGCGTCTTGCCGATCATCCACTGGCCACCCAGCTCCAGCTGCAGGTCGCGTGCTGAAAAATCGTTCGAGGTGCAATAGCCCGCCACGCAATCGAGCGCGTCGGCCTCGCTGACGTTGCGCGCGTGCCGTCCCATCACCACCAGCAGCTCGGTCTCGTAATCGAACTTGTAGGAGATCTCGCGGGGCGGCAGCCGGATCGTACTGTTGTGCGCCGTCAGGCTGTTGTTGAACTTGTTGAACAGCACCGGCGCCTTCGGGATCGGCATGCCGATCTCCTGCGCGTGCCGGCGATAGTTCAGGCCGACGCAGACGATCTTGCCCGGGTTCGCGAAGAGCCGTCCGTAAGTGATCGAGGACTCGGGCAACAGCGCCTGCGTCACGTTGGCCGAGCGGGTGGCTGCCACCAGCGCGTCGACCTGGGCCCAGCTGCCTTCCCGCAGCAGCTGCTCCAGCGTCAACGGCGCCGGGTGCGCCAGCAGGCCCGAGGCCAGGGCGACGTCGAACACGCCGTCGTCGAATTTCACCCCGAGCGTCTCGGCGCCGCCCGCGTGCAGGATCGACAGCAGCGTGATCGGCGGCAGCGCGGCAGCGCCGCGATGGGCCGCGCCCGACGCCGGCGTTTCAGCGCCGGCCGGCAGCCCGGCGCCCGCCGCCAGTCCGATACCGAGTGCTCCCGTTTCCATCAGGAATTGCCTTCTCCCAGTCATTTTCGCCTCCTTTGTCCGCAGCGCCTAGCGCCGGATCGAACCGGCGGCCCGGGGCCGGTATTCTGGGGGAAAAATGGTCCGTTTGTTGTACACCCTCACCCCCTGCTTCGCCGGGCGTGGCCCGGCTACGCAGGGCGCGCCCGGCCCCTTTCCATGAACCACCGCTTCGAGGAGCGGTGTCGCCTGCCGGCGGCGGCAGCTTCGGCACCGAAAAGCGGGAGGATGGGGAACGAGGGGGCTGGGCTGCCCCCTCGTGCTCCCCCAGCCAATGAGTACGGGTCTCGACTGGCGGCCGGACTTGTCTTTCTTCTGCTGTCGACTTGCGCTTCGGCCTGGGGGCCATTGGGTCATCGCGCGATCGGCGGGGTGGCCGACGCGCTGCTCACCCCCGAAGCGCGGGCCGAGGTGGCGCGGCTGCTTGCCGACGACCGCGATCGCGACGGCAACCGGTCCGGCCGAACCACGCTGGCCGAAGTCTCGCTCTGGGCTGACGAGATACGCGGTACCCCGGCGGATCGGCCGGCCTGGCATTACGACAACATGCCGGTCTGCGGCGACGCCGGGCCCGAAGCCGCCTGGTGCCCGCAGCAGCAGTGCGCAAGCCGGCAAATCGAAGCGCTGATGGCGCAACTGGCCGACCCGGGCCTGCCGACGGCGCAGCGCCGGGAGGCTCTGAAGTGGATCTCGCACCTGGTCGGCGACCTGCACCAGCCGCTGCACGCAGCCGATTTCGCGCAAGGCGGCAACCAGGTGCATGTCCAGCTCGCCGGCCGACCCGGTCAAACTCCCGGGTCGCTGCATTTCGTCTGGGATGTACGGCTGGTGGCGTCGGCGCTGCGCAGCGGCCATGACACGCAACCGTCCGGGCAGGCCATGCGGGAGCTGGTCGCGCGGGCCCGCGCGTTGCCCGCCGCGCTGCGCGAAGCACCGGTGGCGCGCTGGCTGAGTGAATCGAACCGGCTGGCGCGCCAGGTGGCGCTCAACTATCCGGGCTTCGCCTGCGGCAGCGCACCGGCCGGCACGGTGGCGCTGCCGCGTGCGTACCAGCGGGCCGCCGAGCGCGTCATCACGACGCAGCTGGCACTGGCGGGCGCCCGCCTTGCCACCCAGCTGAACCGGGCGCTGAGCGGCCCCTGAGCTTGCGCGTCAGATATCGAACTTCACGCCCTGCGCCAGGGGCAGTTCCCCGGAAAAGTTGATCGTGTTGGTGGCACGGCGCATATAGGTTTTCCAGACGTCGGAGCCGGACTCGCGCCCTCCGCCGGTGTCCTTCTCGCCGCCGAAGGCACCGCCGATCTCGGCACCCGACGGGCCGATGTTCACGTTGGCCAGGCCGCAGTCGGAGCCGTCAGCGGCCATGAAGCGCTCTGCTTCGCGCTGGTCCGCCGTGAAGATCGAGGAGGACAGCCCGGCCGCCACCGCGTTGTGCGCGGCGACCGCCTCCTGCAGATCCGCATAACGCATCACGTACAGAATCGGCGCGAAGGTCTCGCGCAACACCGGGCCCTGCTGGCCGGGCATCGTCACCACCGCCGGCCGCACGTAGTACGCATCGGGCCAGCGCTGCGCGTGCGCGCGCGCGCCGCCCTCGACCGAGCCGCCCGCGGAGGCGGCGTCCTTCAACGCGGCCTGCATCGCCTCGAAAGCGGTCCGATCGATCAACGGCCCCACCAGAGTGGCCGGATCGAGCGGATCGCCCACGGCCACCGAGGCGGACAGGCGCGCCAGGCGCTGCACGAAGGCGTCGGGCACGTCGCGATGCACGAACAGCCGCCGCAGCGAGGTGCAGCGCTGGCCCGCGGTTCCCATCCAGGCGAACGCGATCGCCCGCAGCGCCAGTTCCTGATCCGCGCTGCGACAGACGATGGCGCCGTTGTTGCCGCCCAGCTCCAGCAGCGCCCGCGCGAACCGCTGCGCCAGCCGGGGCGCGAGCGATCGCCCCATGGCGGTGGAGCCGGTGGCCGACACGAGCGGCACGGCCGGGTGATCGACCAGCACCTGGGCCGCCTGGCGGCCGCCAGTCAGCACGTGCAGCAGGCCGCTCGTGGGCGCGCCGGTTTCGCGCTGAGCCTCGCGCGCGACCCGGTCGAAGATCGCCTGCACCGCCAGCGCTGTGAGCGGCGTCTTTTCCGACGGCTTCCACACGACCGGGTCACCGCAGACCAGCGCCAGCGCGGCATTCCAGGCCCACACGGCGACCGGAAAGTTGAACGCACTGATCACGCCGGTGACGCCGAGCGGATGCCAGGTCTCCATCATCCGGTGGCCGGGACGCTCCGAGGCGATCGTCAGGCCGTACAGCTGGCGCGACAGACCGGTGGCGAAGTCGCAGATGTCGATCATTTCCTGCACTTCGCCCCGCCCCTCGGAGACGATCTTGCCGGTCTCGATCGACACCAGCCGGCCCAGGTCCTCGCGGGCGAGGCGCAGCGACTCGCCCAGGCGTCGCACCAGCTCGCCTCGGCGCGGCGCCGGAACCAGCCGCCAGCGTTCAAAAGCCTCACGCGCCGCCGCGACCGCGGCGCCCACCTGCGTGGGCGAAGTCTCCGGCACCCGGGCCGTGACGCCGCCGTCGATCGGCGTGCGGGCCACCAGGTCGCCGTCCAGCGAGGCGGCATCGACCCCGAGCCGGTCGAGCAGCCGCGAGACCTCCTCGCGCAGCGCCGAATCAGCGGCCGGCATAGTTTGCGCCGGTGTCATCGGCCGGCCTTCTTGGCCGGCCGCTTCCATCCGGCGATCGTGACCTGCGGGGCGCGCGCCAGCGTCAGGGTGCCGGGCGGCACCTCGCGGCACACGGTCGAGCCGGCGCCGATGGTTGCGCCGTCGCCGACCTGGATCGGCGCCACCAGCACGGTGTTGCTGCCGACCTGGACGTCCTGGCCGATGCGGCTGCGGTGCTTGTTGACGCCGTCGTAGTTCGCCACGATCGTTCCGGCCCCGATGTTGGTTCGGGGGCCGACCTCGGCGTCACCGATGTAGGCCAGGTGATTGGCCTTCGATCCCCGGCCGACATGGCTCGCCTTGACCTCGACGAAATTTCCGATGTGGACCTCGTCGTCCAGGTTCGCTCCGGGCCGCAGGCGCGCGTACGGCCCTACCCGGGCCGAGGCGCCGATGCGGCAGCCGTCCAGGTAGGAAAACGCGGCCACCTCGGTGTCGGCGCCCACCGCGGCGTCGCGCAGCACGCAGTAGGGCCCGACGCGCACGCGGTCAGCCAGCGCGACCTCGCCTTCGAACACGCAGCCGACATCGATGAACACGTCGGCTCCGACGCTCAGGCGCCCGCGCACATCGATCCGGGCCGGATCGGCCAGCGTCGCGCCCGACTGCATCAGATGCTCGGCGCTGCGCCGCTGGAAGGTCCGCTCCAGCTCGGCCAGCTGCGACTTGCTGTTCACGCCGAGCGCCTGGCTCGCGTCGGGCGCGAGGCACGCGGTCACCGGGACCTGTTCACGCACCGCCAGCGCGATCACATCCGTCAGGTAATACTCGCGCTGCGCGTTGTCGTTGCCCAGTTGCGCGAGCCACGACTTCAAGCCGGGGGTCGGCGCCACCAGGATGCCGGTGTTGATCTCGTCGATCGCCCGTTCGCGGCCGCTGGCGTCGCGCTCCTCCACGACGCGCGCCACCGCGCCGGCGGCATCGCGCACGACGCGGCCATAGCCGGTCGGGTCCGCCACGCGCGCGCTCAGCAGGCCGACGCCGTCGCCGGCCGCGCGCACCAGCGCCAGCAACGTGTCGGCGTGCACCAGCGGCACGTCCCCGTACAGCACCAGCGTCGGGGCGGCATCGTCCAGCAGCGCGGCCGCCTGCAGGACCGCGTGGCCGGTACCCAGCTGCGGCTCCTGCGTGACGAACCGGATGTCCGACTGGCCGGCGAAAGCGCCCGTCACCTGGGCGCCGCCGTGGCCGACCACGACGATCGCATTGGCCGGGCGCCCGAGCGCGCCGGCGATGGCGCGCGCCGCATCGAGCACGTGCGCGAGCAAGGGCCGGCCGGCCAGAGGGTGCAGCACCTTCGGCAGGTCGGAACGCATCCGTTTGCCCTGGCCGGCCGCCAGGATCACCAGGTTCATCGTTGGTCGCCCATCAGGCCACGATTATAGGTAGACGCAACGTTCAGAGTCGCGGCAGCCGCAGTCCCACGAAGACCCACGCCAGCATCAGCACGACGGCGGCCAGCAGCCAGACCGCGACTGCCAGCCAGCGGTTGCGCTGCGCGTTGGCGCGCTTGAGCTCGGCCAGCTCGGCCAGCACCCGCTCCTGGCTTTCCACCGCCATCAGCGCCTGGGCCGCCAGGCGCGGCACCTGCGGCAGCAGTCGGCTCCACTGTGGCGCCTCGGTGCGAAGCCGCTCCATCAAGCCGGCGAAGCCGACCTGGCGCTTCATCCAGGCTTCCAGGAACGGCTTGGCGGTCTTCCACAGATCCAGCTCCGGGTCGAGCTGCCGGCCCAACCCCTCGACGTTCAACAGCGTCTTCTGCAGCAACAGCAGCTGGGGCTGGATCTCGACGTTGAAGCGGCGTGAGGTCGAAAACAGCCGCACCAGCACCTGCGCGAACGAGATGTCCTTCAACGGGCGGTCGAAAATCGGCTCGCACACGGCGCGAATCGCGCTTTCCAGCTCATCGACGCGGGTGCCGCGCGGCACCCAGCCCGACTCCAGGTGGGTCGCGGCCACGCGGCGGTAGTCGCGCTGGAAAAATGCCAGGAAATTGCGGGCCAGGTAGTCGCGGTCGGTGTCGGTCAACGTGCCCACGATGCCGAAGTCGAGCGCGATGTAGCGCCCGTGGTCGGACGGATCGATGCTGACGTAGATGTTGCCCGGATGCATGTCGGCGTGGAAAAAACCGTCGCGGAACACCTGGGTGAAGAAGATCTCGACTCCGTCGTGCGACAGGCGCTTCAGGTCGACGCCGGCCTCGCGCAGCCGATCGATCTGGCCGATCGGCACGCCGCGCATCCGCTCCATCACCAGCACGCTTTCGCTGCAGTAATCCCACAGCATCTCGGGAATCCGCAGCAGCCTGGAATCGGCAAAGTTGCGGCGAAGCTGCGAGGCGTTGGCCGCCTCGCGCGTCAGGTCGAGCTCATCGTGCAGCGTCTTGCGGAACTCGTCGACCACGTCGCGCGGGCGCAGCCGCCGGCCGTCGCGCCACAGGTACTCGACCAGCACGGCGGCCGCGTCCATCAGCTGCAGGTCGCGGTCGATCACCGACCGCATTCCGGGCCGCAGCACCTTGATCGCGACTTCGCGGCCCGCCTGGGGGCCGTGCGCCAGCACGCCCAGGTGTACCTGGGCGATCGATGCACTGGCCACGGGCGTGGCGTCGAACGATGAAAAAATGTCCGAGATGCGCCGTCCCAGCCCACGTTCGATCTCGCGCATCGCCGCTGCCGAGTCGAAGGGCGGCACCCGGTCCTGGAGGCGGGCCAGCTCGTCGGCGATGTCGGCCGGCAACAGATCCCGGCGCGTCGACAGCAGCTGGCCGAATTTGACGAACAACGGTCCCAGGCTTTCCAGCGCAAGCCGCAGCCGCTCGCCGCGCGGGCGGGTCAGGGGCCGACCGATCGCGGTCAGCCGCACCAGGCGCACCAGCAGCGGATGGCTCAGGTTGCCCAGCGCGATCTGGTCCAGGCCGTAGCGGAACGAGACCGTGACGATCCGCAGCAGGCGCAGCAGGCGCAGCATCGGCTCAGCGCAGCCGGCTGGTCCGCTCGGCCAGGCGCTCGGCGGCCTGGGCCAGTTCGTTCACCTCTGCAACAAACCGCTCGAATGGCCCGCGCGAGGCCAGCCAGGCGCGCTCGCCGGCCAGATAGTCGGCGAGCTGGCGCGCGGCGCGCTCCCCGGCGTCGGCCACCTCGTGCCGCGCGGCGCGCAGCGCCGCCACGATCCGCACCGCGGCCGCATCGCCCACCAGATGCGACAGGTCTTCCTCCAGGTCGGGCCGCAACTGCTCTACCACGCGCGACAACACCTGGGCGAGCTCGGCATCGCCGCCGATGTGCGCGTCCCGCAGCACGGCGGCCGGATCGGACAGCCCGGCGGCGAGCGAGCCCGCCTCGATGTCGATCCGAACGTGGGGATCGGCCTGCGACGACTGCAGCAGACCGTCCGGGCCAATGGCGAACTGCAGCGCGACCGGGCCTGCCTGGATCCGCGCAGTGCGGCCCGCGAGCGGGCGCAGCAGCTCGCGCGCCTGGCGCTGCCCCCGAAGCAGGTGGTTCAGACCTTCCAGGGCCGCGTCGGATGCGAATCGCTGCAGCACGGGCCCCGGGCCGACCGGCTCAATTGAGCTGCTGGATGCCGGCCAGCAGCCAGCCGCTGGAGCCGTCGACCGCGCTGGAGAGATTCCACACCTCGTCCAGGCGCTCATCCTCGCCGTTGACCTTCAAGTTGCCGCTGAAGCGGACGCTGGCCCGATATTCGCCCGCGGCGGTCTCGATACCCAGCAGGCTCGCCGTCAATTCGATCACCTCGGTGCGGCTCGGCCCCGCCCGCACGCGCAGCTCGTGCGTGAGCGCGCTGAACATCTCGTCGGTCGTGCACTCGTCCAGCTCGTGCAGGTCCGAACGGTCCCAGGCCGACTGGAGCCTGACGAAGGACTGCTTGGCGCCCTTCAGGAAGGCGGGTGCATCGAAGTCGGCCGGTACTCCGAACGGGCGCCTGAAGCTCTCGTGCCGCGCCGCGGTCTCGGGCTGTCCGTTGATCCGCGACCCCTCGGGCGGCCGGCTGGCGGTGCGCGGCTCCGTCCGTACCGTCGTCGGCTGCGGCGCGTACGAAGGCCCGCCGATCCCCTGCCACCCTTCGACGTACGGCGCTGCCGTGGTCGAGGTCAGCCGGTTGCGCCGGGTCGCCAGCGCCACCAGGCCGAAAGCGGCGGCCAGGCCGCCCAGGGCCGCAAACCACCAGCCGTACGCACGCGCCGGGTTGGCCGCGGTGGCGGCCGCGGCCGGCGGCAGCTGCTCGGCACCCTGGCGCTGCAACCCGGGCGGCGCGGGACGGCGTTGCCCGTCGTTCTGGGCAGCGGCGCCCGTGGCCATCGCGACCACCCACGCGCCCAGCAGCCAGCGCCGACACAGCACGCTCATCGCCGTTCCGCTGCGCGCGTCACAACGCATAACCCACATGCAAGGCGCAGATGCCCGCGGAGAAGTTGAACCATTGCACGCGTTCCAGACCGGCCTGCTCCATCATCCGGGCCAATTCCGGCTGGGATGGATGCATCCGGATCGATTCGGCCAGGTACCGGTAGCTCGCCGCATCGCCGGCGATCCGCTCACCGAGCCAGGGCATCACCCGCATCGAGTAGGCGTCGTACAGCGGCGCCAGCGGCTGCCAGATCTTCGAGAATTCCAGCACCAGCAGGCGGCCCCCGGGCTTGAGCACCCGCCGCATCTGCGCCAGGGCCAGTTCCTTGTGCGTCATGTTGCGCAGCCCGAAGCCGACGCTGACCACATCGAACGTGCGATCCGGGAATGGAAGGCGCTCGGCGTCGCAGCGCACCGCCGGCGCGATCCGCCCTTCATCGAGCAACCGGTCCCGGCCGGCCGTCAGCATCTGCGCGTTGATGTCGGTCAGCACGACCAGGCCCGCGGGGCCGGCGGCACGCGCGAAGGCGCGCGCCAGATCACCCGTTCCGGCCGCCACGTCCAGCACCCGCATCCCGGGCCGCACGCCGGCCTGCCGGATCGTGAAGGCCTTCCACAGCCGGTGCAGACCCCCCGACAGCACGTCGTTCATCAGGTCGTAGCGCGGCGCAACCGAGCTGAACACGCGCTCCACGTGCGCGGCCTTCTCGTCTTCGGCAACGCGCTGGAACCCGAAGTGCGTGGTGCGATCCTCGCTCATGCTGCGCGTCTCTCAGTGGCCGCTGCCGCACCCGTGGGGCCCGGCCGGCCCCGACTGGGCGGCGACCGTGGGCGCGTCGCGGCTGGCCCCCGCCGCCTGCAGCCGTTCCAGGTACTGCGCCCACAGGCTGTCCTGGTTCAGGCCCAGCTGGTACAAAAGGTCCCACGAAAAGATCCCGGTGGTGTGGCCGTCCGAGAAGGTCGGCTGCAGGCCATAGTGCCCGACCGGCTCGGCCGAGACGATGGTCACGTTGCGCTTTCCGACCTGCAGCACTTCCTGCCCGGGACCGTGCCCGCGCACTTCGGCCGAGGGCGAATTCACGCGCAGGAATTCGAACGGCAGCCGGAAGGTGCGGCCGTCGCTGAAGGCGATCTCCAGCACGCGCGACTCCGAGTGCAGCGTGATCTCGGTCGGCCGGGGCGAGGCGCGATGAAGTCCGGTCATGGGTGGATGGTCGATCTACGCAACGGTCGTACTCACATTGGCTGGGGGAGCGCGAGGGGGCCAGCCCAGCCCCCTTGCAGCCGATCCTGGCGCGCCTGACAGGAGTCGAACCTGCGACCTACGGCTTCGGAGGCCGTCGCTCTATCCACTGAGCTACAGGCGCGTTGCGAGGAGCTTACCGACTGCGGCGCACACCGTCCAACCGCCCCTCGCGGCTCGATATACTGCGCGCTCAACCGACTCCGGAGCAGGCAATGTCCGCGCCGCCGCCGTCCACGCGCATGTGTCCGCCGTACCTGCTGGGCTTCGTCGCGGTTGCCGCGCTGATCGGCGTGGCGGGAAGCTACGCGTACCCGCCGCTGCACGCGGCCTCGCAGGCCACGATGAGCCCGCAGGCGGTCACGGCGCGGCTGGCGCCCGTGTCCCGCGTCGAATTCGAACCGGCCAGCGGTGGCGGCGCCCACGCGCTGCGCGCCGGCCAGGAAGTCTTCACCGGGGTGTGCGTGGTCTGCCACGGCGCTGGCATCGCGGGCGCGCCCAAGGTGGGCGACAAGAAGGCCTGGGGCCCGCGCATCGCGCAGGGCTTCGACACGCTGGTCAAGCACGCGACCGAGGGCTACAAGGCGATGCCGCCGAAAGGCGGCAGCGCGGACCTGGATCCGCAGGAGGTCGCGCGGGCGGTGGCGTGGATGGCCGATCAGGCCGGGGCGAGTTTCAAGGAGCCTTAGTGGCCCCAGCAGTAGGCCGGATCGGTATTGGTCCCGCCGCTGACGGTTTTCAGACCGGTGTTCGTTAGCGTCAGCGCGCCGCACTCCGCATCATTGAAGGTGCTGGCGGAGGGGCAGGTGCCAGCCGTCCCACACGGCGTCGCCGTCAGCGAATAGGTTTGCGACGCCAAGGTCGGAGCTAGCGCGTAAGTGATCTGACCACCATCGTTCGGTGCGAAAGGGATCACAGCCGAGGCCCCGGCGGTGTAGGAGCCGTTCACCGTGTAATAGCGCTCGAGCCCCTGGGCCGATTGCATCAGCGCGGCCTTGGCCGCTGCGCGCTGGCCGCGCGTGATGTAGGCCGAATAAGACGGGATCGCAATCGCGGCCAGAATGCCCAACAGCACCACCGTGATCAGCAGCTCGAGCAACGTAAAACCGCAAGCTGCGCGTCCCCGCGCTGGGGGGACTTTACTCGCAGATTCCACGTTCATTGGGTTAGTTCGTGCCACGTGATGCGGCCCGTTACATGTTTTGAGTTCGTCTTCGCGATCTGCGTTCCGCCCGTTTCGCCTACGATCAGCTGATCCGTCTTGGTCGTCGGGTCGTACACGGAGGACATTCCTTCCGGCATGCCGTTGGTCGTCTGGATGCCGGCAACGCCCGAATTGCCGTAGAAGAAGTTGTCGTTCGCGCCCAGTGTCTGGCTGGCGGCGGGGATCGCCATGATCCAGCCCGTCCCGGCGGCTGTACACGTATTCGAGCTCGGTATCTCGGTGGCGAACACCACGAACCCGTCCAGCAGCAGCGGCGAGAAGGTCACACGCTCGCCCGTGTCCGGCAGATCCATGAACCAGCCGGGCGACGTCACAGTGTTGCCGCTGACGGTGCGGGTGCTTCCGTTGTCGGTGATCGTCTGCTGCACCAGCGAGCTTTTCGCGATCGTGGTCGAACCGCCCGAGTCCAAGATGCCGTAGAAGCTCTGGGTCGTCGTCGTGCTCAGGTCGCCAATCGCGAACAGCCGCCCAGTGCCGAAGTACACCATCGTACCGGTCATGCCCGGCAACGGCTGACCGAGCACCGGCGCGCTGGTGATCGGCTGGCAGGTGTTCGCCGCGGTCGACCCGGACGCCGGCACGCAGCCGGGCGAGGCCGCGAAGAGCTTTAAGCCGCCTTGCACGTTACCGGTTGGCACCGACGAGGCGGTGTGCAAATCGAACTTCCACAGGTTGCCCTGCAGATCGCCGGCGTACACGTAGTCGGTCGTCATGTTGCCGTCCACGTCGGCCAGCGCGACCGGTCCCAGACCGTTGCTGTTGTTGATGTTGCTGGTCGTGCAAGAGCTCGAGGTGCCGGTACCCGGCGAGCCGGTCGTCCCGATCCTTGTGATGTTCCCGTCGAATAGCCGCACGATGAACAGCACGGCACAGCCGTTTTTGCTCAAGTATCCGTTGCCGAATACGGCGACCCAGTCGCCGTTGTTCAACCGCGCGACCACAGGCTTACCGATCGGATAGCCCAGGTCCGGATCGCCGTTAGGGTTGGTCGGATTGGTGCCGGTGGCTCCCAGGCCGTCCAGGTCCCATAGCACGGTGCCGGTCGCGCTGCTGCTGGGCCCCATCGATTCTGGATGGGTGACGTCGAGGGCGAACACGCCCTGGCCGCCGGCGCCCGTGGTGCCGACCAGCACGGTCTTCCAGGAGCAGCTGGTCGGGCTGCTCCCGACGCAAGCATCCCCGACGTACGGAGTCTGGTCGACGTAGAAGCGGTGCGCGTAACCCGGGTCCGCCAGCGCCGGCAGATTCGGGATCACGTTGTGCGGCACGTAACCGAACACTTCGGTTCCGCTGTTGGCATCGAATCCGTGCAGCATCCCGTCGTTGGCGCCGACGTAGACCATGCCTTTGCCCTGGTATCCGCCACCGGTTCCATTGCCCTTGCTCGCAAGGAAGGTCGTGTAGTTGGGGCTCGCGGTCATCCCCTCGGGCAGCGCGGCGTAGCCGAAGTTCTCGTGCCATTGGAAAATCGGGGTCGAGTCGATGATGTCGCCCAGAACCGAGGTGCGGTTACGGTAGGTGCCGCCGTTTTGCAGCTCCTGCGTGGTATCGCCGCGCAGCCAGGCGAGATTGTTGGCGGTGGCGCCGGCCACGGTCTGCCACATCGCGTTGAACGTCGAGTCTGATGCCGCAAACTCGACCCCGGTGGTCGAGGCCGTTGCGGCCGTTGCCGCCGTGTTGGCCGAAAGGACGCTGCGGGTCGATGCGGTCGCGAAGCTCGAATTGCTGGTCTTCCAGACCGGCGTCGTGCTGATCCCGGTGCTGGTGATCCCATACGCGCCCAGCGTGCCGTACCACCCCTGCGACGAGTAACTGGCGATATACACGTCGGTGTTGGTGGCGAGCCTGCTCGCGCTGACCGCCACCGCGGACTGCGCTCCCAGCGTCGCCTTGATTCGGTTCATGCTGGTCTTCATGGCTCCGACCAGGTCGGCGGCCGACTCGGCGCTGAAGGCGAGTCCTCGGCTGTTGATCGCCGCGTGCCACAGGTCGTAGGCCTTGCCCGTGTCGCCCTGCGACGCGCCGTTGTTGATCATCGGCCAGGCGGTGGTCCCGTTCCACAGGTTCATGTACCCGGTAGACGAGTACTGGGTGCTAACGTTGTTGCCCCACCACGGCAGGCCGGTCAGGTTCATCGTGTTGGTCATCCCGACCCCGATCGTGAACTGCACCAGATGCGGCCAGGTCGCCGGATCGTTCTGCGGGTTCCAGTAGTCGGCGGTCGTCGGCACACCGCCCACCCCTGTCGTGACCTGGTAGTACGGCGACACCGCCGTCGCGCTGCCGGCCAGGTCGGGCCGAAGATTCGTGGCCCAGTAATGAAAGGCCATGTCGGCCAGAACGTAGCTGTTGGTGTCGTTGCTGTAGATCGCGGTCATGGGCTTGTTCGAGGGCGTATAAGCTACGCCGTCGGGAAACGTGGTCGGACTCGCATCGGCCGCCCCGAAAAACGACGGGCTATCGCTGTCGCTGTTCCACTGCCCATCGGTCAGCGTGATGTTGTAGTTCTGTACGCATGCGATCTCGCCGGTGGGAGCGTTTCCGCCCGGCGGGTTCGGATTGATCCCGTACGGCCCGTTGCCATCGGCCTTCTTGCTGCGGAAATACTCCCCGATGTAACTCCAGGTCGTGCGAGTCGGCGTCGGCGAGGAGGCCGGCACGCGGGTCAGCCACTGGTAGAAGGCGGCCCGCTGGCTCAGGCCGCCGCTGGTCACCGGGATGTCGCTGAACGTGCGGATCCGGTTGTCGACCGTGACTCCGTCCCAGCCGGAGCAGTTGTTGCCGCTGACCATGTCCGTGCAGCTGTTCAAGGCGCGCCACGTCACGCGTGCCTGAGTCAGCACCGGATCGGCCATCGAGGTCGCGGCCGCAGTGGCGATCATCAGGTGTCGCGTGCGATAGAAGGAATACCAGTTGGCGAAATTCTGGAATCCGTCGATCGCGCTCCCGTCGACGTCTTTGGCGCCGGCGGGCGCCGACGAAGCGCTCACCCGCGTGTACACGTAGCAGTTGTCGTCGTTGGTCGGCGGGCTGACCGAGCTCGTGCAGGAGGCGTTGTAGACGTAGTAGTAGGCCGGCGCCGGCACCAAGGTATTCGTTGAGGTTTGCGGTCCAAACTGGTTGCCTCCGCCACCACCGCCCCCGTTTCCGGCGTAGGTGCCTCCGCAGTTGGTACCGGTGCCGCCGGCGCTGGCACCGGCCGGCGGCGTGTTGGGAGAGAAGATCGCGGCCAGGTCCTGGCTCGGATGCGGCGAGTAGGACTGGCCCGACTGTCCCGGCGCGGAGCCGGCGGTCGGCTGATAGCCGCTCGCGAGGTTGATCGCGACCGCATTGGAGCCTGTCTGGTTGAATCCGTCGATCCAGGCCGCGCCGAAGGAGGTTTTCAGGACCTGCGCCCCGCTGTTGGTGATGATCTTAGGCGACTGATAAACAAGGCCCGGGTTGTAGGCGAGCGCGTTGAACGTCCCCGCATTGAAGCGGCGCCACCCGGTGCATGCGCCGTAGGCGTCGGGTACGAACGCCCACGCCATACTGCCCGAGTCGTCGAGCATCATGACGACATTGGTCGGCGGCGAGGGGGTCAGCACGGGCAGTTGGGAGACCGCGTACTGGGCTACGGCGTTGCTCGCCAGCAGCATCAGCGCGCTCGCCGCGGCTGCGGCGACGGCCTGGGACAGCGAAGGTCGGTGCATCGAGGTTCTCCGTTCGTGGCGCTAGGCGCTACATCGCGTAATACGTTTCAAGTTGCACCACGGTCTTCTTGTTGGTTCCGTAACCTTGCGCCGTCACATGGGCGATGGCGGTCGTCTGTACCGCGCTGCCCAGCTGGATCGGCTTGCTCTGAACCTGGAACTGCTCGACCACGCACATCGGCTGCTGCGACCACTCAGGGTTCTGGATCGTGCCCGTCGGCACCGAACGAATCGTGAAGCCCCCGGGGCTGGTCCAGTCGGTGATCTGTTGGATCTGTTCGGTAAATGGCTGCAACGGCGGCAGCGGCGCGGTGTAGCTTCCGTCCGTTCCGTCAAACAGCGCATTGGTGGTGGCGAAATTCTCGCAGTCGCGCAGCGCGGCCTCGGCCGCTTCGAAGGCGCGGATCCGGTCGCGTGAGTTGCCCGCCATCCGCTCTTCCTGCGTCGAGACCGAAAAGGCCGCCACGCCGATCAGGCTCAGTACGGCCAGAATGATCAGGCCGATGATCAGCGCAACGCCTCGTTCCAAGGCTGCGCCGTGCTGAAGCATCACTCGACGTGGCATCTTGATTGTCCTGTGTAAGCGCGGATTCATTGGAGTCGGTCGCGCAGCGCGGCGGTCGCGTTGAAAACCTGGCGCAACTTGGTGTCCGGCGCCGCCTGTGCGACCGGCGTCAGAGGAGTGCCGTCGGTTCCATGGAAGAGCAGCGTCTGGGCAACGGGCGCCACCCCTTGTTGATCGCCGACCGCGATCAAGGACACCCGCACGCTGATCACGTTAGCAAAGTCCGCTGCATTCATTGGGGTGCCGGGTTTCTTGTACGTGGTGATCGCGCCATTCGCGCCGATGCCGTACACCACGTCCATGTCCTCGACGTTTCCGACCAGTTCCTCGGCCTGGCCGCTGCTGAGCGAGTAGCGGTACAGCGCCGGAGGTGCGTTCGCATACGCCTGGCCGATGTAGTACGTGACCTGGTCGTAGTGCTGCACGGTCGGATAGGTGTCGGCGGCCAGACTGAATTGCCCGGACGTGGTCAGTGGAACGGGCGCGCTTGCGTACGACACCACCGCCGATGCTCCCGCCGACGGCGACCCAAACACCTGAAATATCGCGGCCGCCGAGCAGTTGCCGAGAACGGCATAGTTGTTCGCCTTGAAGTAGGCTCCGCTTCCATTCGGCACGGTGTTGTTGGCAATCGTGATCGTCCCCGCGGTCGTGTCCTCGGCCGTCACCCGCACGGGCACGCCGGTGGCGATCTGCAACTGCAGCACGTCTCCGCCCCAGTAAGTCGGGGTGCCGGA
>Ga0210408_10000406_pt1 | contig 56923 bp, 34 predicted proteins | sample IncBWH4MmetaG_FD_155471 | JGI IMG/M metagenome (GOLD analysis project Ga0210408, IMG submission 155471) | Forest soil microbial communities from Barre Woods Harvard Forest LTER site, Petersham, Massachusetts, United States - Inc-BW-H-4-M | ecosystem: Environmental > Terrestrial > Soil >... | reverse complement strand
CACCTTGTGCCCCCTTGCGAGCAGGAATTCGGTGAGGTTGCGGCCGATGCCGCCCACAGCGCCGGCTGCTCCGGTCACGAGGATCGGGTTGTCGTGTTTATGCTTCGTCGTCATGTCGCTGACCTTGGGTTACGTTCAAGAGACGAACCGGCGGCGCGGCGCGCGCTGGAACGAACGGCAGGAGGCACACTATCCCTTATCGCCAGTCTATTCGATAGTCCCGTCCCTCTCCGCCGTAGGGTGCGCTTGGCCGGTTTCGAGCTCGCGCAAGTCACAGGCTCGCGTCTCGCGACCAAAGATCGCAATCAGGAGCAGCGACATCGTCGCCGGGGCGGCGATCGCTGCGGAGGCCGGTCCCAACGCTGGTACCAAGGCCAAGGCGCTCAAGCCCTGCGCAATCAACCCGCCCAGTTTGCTGCAGCCCGCAACCCAGCCGGTCGCACGACCTCGCACTGTGATGGGAGAAATCTCGGCGACATACGGCAACAGGATTGAAATGACTCCGCTGGAACCGATGATCAGCAGGGAAAGCGGTACGAGCGGGTTTGACAGGGTCGGCAATGCGCGCAGAAGTACCGCCAGTAGCCCCAGCGTTGTGATAGCGATGGCCAGGAGGAGTGCGCGCTTGGTGCTCCAAACGCTATAGAGATAGGCGGCCGCGAGGACGGTCGGAGCGGCAATCAGTGTCGATCGCGCAATGACCGCGCTTGCGAGACCCACGCTGCGACCTTCGGCCACCATGGCGCTCGGCAGCCACAGGAGCACGCCGAAATTCACGAAGCCCCAAGCCAACGCGGCGAGCGTGAGTGCGATGCCGGTACCGAGCAGATTCTGAGGCCTGATCGGCCCGACGGGCTCGCGCCGCTCGCCGGCATCCGGCCCGCTCGCCCGTGGATGGGCCGCGGCCACGACCCCAAAATGAGCGAGCGTCGCCTGCGCCTCGTCCAGACGACCCATCTGTTGCAGGAAGCGAGCCGATTCGGGAAGCAGCGGACTGAGCGCAATGAGAATCAGCCCCGTCGGCAGGTTGAGAAACCACATGATCCGCCAGCCGAAGAACGGTTGCAGCAGCGCCGATGACGCGCTCGCCGCAAAGTACCCACCGATCGTGCCGATGCCGCCGACGAGCACCAGGCACCAGCCGCGCGATGTGGTCGGCATGATCTCGGCGAGCAGCGCGTACGCAACCGGGAGCATCCCGCCGGCGGCGGCTCCCATTAGAAAGCACATGGCGACGTTCCACCAGAACGACGGCATCGCACCGCATATGGAGGTTCCGACGAACATGACCGACGACAGCAGAATTGAGGCGCGCCGACCGTACACATCAGCCAGCACACCCCAAACGAAAGACCCCGCGGCCGTGCCCAGGAGCGCGGAAAGCGGCAGCAAGGCCACGGTAGCGGGATCGACGCCATACTCGATGCGCATCCCGGGTGTCACAAATCCGAGGCTCGCCGGCTTCATGATGTCGATCACGAGCGCGACGGCGAGCGCGCCCATCACTCTCCAATGGGCGACCGTGAGCGAGGCCTCCTCTGGCGGGGCGATCGATTCGTAGCCGCCGCGCTGAGGTGGGCGAACAGGCATAAGCCCGTATCCGGCGGCAATGATCCCGGCGACGATCAGTGCCATACCCAGCACCATGCCCGGGTCCATCGGCATCCCCGCCAGCCTGAAGCCGATCGTCCGCCCCATCCAGAACATGGGCAGGTGCAGGAGCACGCCGACGCTGACGACCGCCGAGCCACACCAGAATGCCAGGGCGCTGCGCCGCTTCGAGAACAGAATCAATGATGGCCCTGACATGGTTGCTCGGCTCTCCACCTGCTGATGATTCACAGACTGCGACTCTCTGTCGTCCTGCGCACCATTCGATCGAGATATCGAGCAGAGGTCTCGAGAGTTACCGCGATGCCTTCGGCGATATTGGTCCGCAGGCTCGGATTCAAACTCAGCGTTGGTCCGATCACGCAGTCGCTCCAATCGCGGGCATGATCTTCGTCGCAGGACAGGTGGACCCGGATGAACTCCAGATCGTTCGGTCGCAGACCCAGGCGCTGAAGGCCCCGGTTCATATCGCGCAACCGCTGAAACGCGACCGCCTCGGTCACGTACATCGATCCGGCCAGACTCCAGGGATCCATGTAGTACCCGTAGTAGTACACCAGCGTGCGGTCGATCAAACTGGCATACGCCTCGACCCGCAGGCCGTCCCCAGCTAGCGCTTTCAATGCGCCCATCAAGCGCCGCATCAGGTCCGCGTGCGGTACCGGCACCTGCTCATCGTCGATATTGCGCTGCAGAGCCGCACGCGCTTGTTCGCAAATCTGCACTTGCAGTGCTCGTTCGGCCAGCGGCAGGAACATCGGAAACGATTTGTTTTCGAGCATGAACGTCGCGAATTCTTGCAGCGTGACCTCATTGGCCAATAGCTCGTACCAGGGATGCCGATGCGCCCGGTGCGCGAGGATCCTCGCGGTCCAGTCGGCGACGGGACACGCTATCAATGTCGCAATGAGGTCCTCGGCTCGATCCCTCTGTGGCAACCACCAGCCTCGCAGCGCCAACTCGCCGGCTTCGTCGATCTGGCCGGACGCCATGCCGTGGGCGCACACATCCAGCAGACTCTGGTCGTCGGCACTCAGCATCGGTGAGGGCATCTAATCGAAAACCACGTTGAGGCTTTTCAGGCCGCGAACGAGCAGCGTATGGGCCCAGGGCGGCCTGGGATCCCACATCTCAATGCGCCGGTAGCGAGCGAGCAGCATTGAGAAAACCAACTCGGCTTCCAGTCGCGCTAGGTAGTTGCCAACGCAGGTGTGTGGGCCGGCTCCAAAGGTGAGATGCGCATTGAACCGACGTTGTACGTCAAAACGGTCCGGTTCTCGAAAATGGCGCGGGTCGCGATTGGCGGAACCGGCCAACACGATCAGGGCTTGGCCTGGTTCGAGCTTCTCACCAAAGAGCTCGAACGGAACCGCCACCACCCGGGTGATTCCCTGCACCGGTCCCTGAAACCGGAGGACCTCGGCCACGGCACGGCGCATCAGTGCCGGGTCCTGGCGCAGCTGCTGCATCGCCGCTGGATAGCGTAGCAGTGTGTAGAGACCATTGCCCAAGAGATTGCGCATGGTCTCGTAACCGGCGACCAAGAAGAGCATGCATTGCGCCAGCACTTCCTCGGACGTTATCTCGGCGCCCTCCACCTCGGTTTCCAGCATCAAGCTGATGAGGTCGCCGCCGGGTCGCGATTTGCGCTGCGCGACGATAGGCTTCGCGTACTCGATCAACTCGATCACCGCCTGCTGTGCTTCGAGCGCGAGCTCGAATGGAGCAGGCACCGCGGTGAAGAAATCCATGAAAGCATCGCACCAATGGAATAAACGCTCTCCGTCGCCCCGCGGAATGGCCAGTACTTCGCCGATCACCAGCGCCGGAAAACGCCGGGCGACCGTGTCGATGAAGTCGACCGCCTCGCCCCGGGGGATCGTATCGAGAAGTTCCGACAACAGGGCCTCAATGCCGGATTTCAATCGCTCGATCGCTTCGGGAGCTAGAGCGCGCGTGAGGAAGCTGCGCAGTCGCGCGTGTTGCGGCGGATCCATGAAGATCACCTGGATGGAAGCGACGCGCAGCCAGGTCGAGAGCCTACTCTGCTGCTCGGCTGTATAGTGCGACAGTGGGCGCATGAAGCGCCGCGCCGAAAGCCGAGGGTCGCGGAGCAGGCTCAAGCAGTGCGTGTATCGCGTGCAAGCGAGCACGCCTGGCCCGAGTCGAGTCATCGAACCGCGCTCGCGCAGCGCCCGATAGGTGGGATAGGGGTCTTCGAAGAACTCCGGTGACCCCACCGTTGGCACGGACCCGGGTTGGGCGGCCGCCGCGCTCCGTTCGAGCCTTCTGGTCACTACGGCTTCCAATCCTGGACAACGTGACCACCCGCCGGGCAGTTTGCCGTTTCAAAGTGTCGATGGCACAGTTGCAGGCGCCGCGCCTCCCAAACCATGTAGGTCCCGAGGATGAGTTGAACCAAACCGCGCCCCACGTCTTCCCAGCGGTCGCGCACCGCGATGAACAGCAGCAGCGCCCGCCGAAGCAGGGGATCGCAGCCGCGCTCCCTCGAGACGAGCAAGCCAGGCCCGCGATTTGGAATTGAGCGTGTGTGCGCGGCGGAGGAGTAGCAAATAAAGCGCTTGAGGACTTCACGCCCGGCCGCTCGCATCGTGACCAGAGCCATGGCCTGGGCCGGGCACGGCCGGTTGCCGTTCACCCCGAAGGGTATGTAGCTGACCTCGCGTCCGCTGATGCTATTCCATCGATCCGGGTCGAACCGCTCCGCATCGTCAAAGCCGCTGCGGTGGTAGTCGGGGTAGTTGAAACACAGCACGGAGCCTTTCGCGATCGTTGTGCGATCGTCGACGGCAATATCATTCGACGTAATGCGATGGGCGATCCCGAAGAGCGGATATTGGCGCAGAGTCTCGGCGATGATCTGGTCCAAGTACCGATTGTTCCCGAGATCGTTTCGAAGTCTCTCCTGAATATGGTCGTGGTGTGCGAGAGCCATCAGCAGATGCGTCATGGCTTCGGACATCTGCACGATGGCTGTGTTGAAAAAGACTCCTTGCAGGTAGAAAGCCTGTTCCTCGATCGATAGCCGCTCGGGAAGCGGCTGCGCTACGTGACCCGCCTTCACTTTCGCAAGCAGGAATTCGGTGAGCCGCAGGCGCTTGTCCATGTGCCGCAAGGCGCAACACTTGAGCGCGCTGACCACGTCGTTGGCGTTGGCGACGATCAGTTCGCGCGCCGCCAACGGGCAGTGTTCGCCAAAGACCAGCTCGTAATAGAATTCCGCCCAGACCCGCATCATCGGGTCGCGCAACCGAACCAGCTTCACATTCCTCACCGCGATGCCGGCGAGCACATGCTTCACGCACTGAGCGGCGAGGTCCTCGGCCCTTCCTTTCGGTAGAGCCAGAAATCGCTGCGTTGCGCGTGCGACGTCTTCGTATCGCTCGCCTGGCTCGAGATGTTCCTGATGAATCTCGGGCCCCGGAGAAAGCCAGTACCAGAAAAGGTCCGACAGGGCCGCGCCTTTGCTGCGGCCACTGGCCGCCGGGTGCGCGTAGATCTGCTTGAAGTGCTCGGCACTCACCAGTTCGCCTGGAATCGCGATTCCGTCCGGGCCGTTGATGCGCGTGAACAGGCGCATTCTCAGGGCGAGAATTCTCCTCGGGAGCCAGTAGGGAACACTTGCCACAATGAGCGAGCTTGCGACGACGCACACAAGCGCGGTCATGGGTGCTCCAATTGTGAGCAACGGACCAGATCGCGACTGAGGTCGCGCGGCGAGCTACACCCGCACAGGGCAATGGCGCGGTCGAGCTCCGAGCGCAGCGTGTGCAGCACCTCGACGACACCGTCAAAACCAGCGGTCGCAAGCCCCCAAAGTACCGGGCGCCCGATTGCGACGGCGCTGGCTCCGAGCGCGAGAGCTTTGACAACGTCGGTGCCACGCCGGATTCCACCATCGACCAACAGGGGCAGTCTCCCGTCGGTAACGTCCGCGATTGCGGGCAGCAGCTCGATCGCGGGCGCGACCGTATCGAGCTGACGGCCGCCATGGTTCGAGACGAGTAGCGCGTCGATGCCGCACTCAAGCGCAATCCGTGCATCCTCAGGATGCATGACGCCCTTGAGGACGATCTTGAGTTTCGATGTCTTTCGGAGCCATTCGACGTCCCGCCAAGAAAGCGCGGGTGAGAACACAATGCTCCGCACTCGGCTGGTTCCGTTCCCGTCAGCAGGCTCACGCAGGTTCTCGCAGTGCATCCCTGGCGGCAGATCGGCAAACCCATTGCGAAGGTCCCGTTCGTGGCGACCGAATACGGGCGAATCCACGGTGACGACCAAGGCCTTACACCCTGCCGCTTCGGCGCGCCGTACGACCCATTCGGTAAGCGCGAGGTCTGGCTGGATATAGATCTGGAACCAGAGATTGCCGTCACTGACCTCCGCTACGTGCTCGATCGCCACCGTCGATGCCATGCTGACGATCATGATCGTTCCGGCCGAGTGCGCGGCGCGCGCGGTCGCGCACTCCCCATCCGCATGTGCCAGACGATGAAACGCGGTCGGCGCGACCACAACCGGCATTGACACGCGTTGGTCGAGCAAGGTCACCGCGAGATCCCGCTCGCCAGCGCCGCGGAGCACACGCGGGATCAGGCTGATTCGGGAAAATGCGGCCTCGTTAGCCCTCGCGGTAATCTCATCGTCCGCGCCGCCGGCAAAATAGTCATACACAGCCAGGTCGAGGCGCCGTTTCGCTTCGCTCTCGAGCGCGCGCAGTGACATTGATTCCACGGCCTGATCGCCCTCTGGTTCAGGCGGCCATTTCCGCACTGACGCGCTCGATTTCCCGCGCGAAGAACGCCTGGAGCGGTTTGCGGTGCACTGCGCCCGTCCAAGCATTCTCCAGGTTCTCGGTCACGTGATGCGTGGCGATGAGCGCGGCGCGGCGGAAATGCCGTACCACCGGATGCAAGTAGCGCCCCTCGTGCGAGCGGTCCGCATCGCTCTGCGAAATGCGGCCGGCGGCAATGTCGAAGGGATCCAACCGATCGTGGTCGGCTCCGTATTCGAGCGTAATCGTGAAATAGGAAGCCGCGCCGAAGAGCTCGCTTTCGAGCACGTAGTCGACCGGCAGCTCTTCGTAATACCAGGCGTCCCCGTCGGGGGTGAGGGCGACTGCATCGCACAGGAATCCGAACTGTTGCCAGAGCGCCGAGCTCCGATTTACTCGCGAGAGCACGGCCTCCATGAGCGCACTTGAATCGGCCGCGAGATCACGGTGCGGCCAGTCAATGCCGTGACCCTTTCGCTCCAGGATCCGATGCAGGGCTCGCACGCAGTAGCGGAACCCATGAATGAAGCCGCTGGTCGACTTCTTGTAGTCGCGGACCTGCATGAGCGTGCCCGCAAAATAGAGGTCCGGGATATTGGCCGACTCCCACTCGGCCGTCTGCGCCGGGAAGCGATTCTGCAGCACCAGCTCCGGGCGGCAGCCCTCGGCGAAAATCGACGACGCAAACCGGAAGCCGGTGCATAGGATCACCCGATCGTATTGCAGGTCTTTCTGAATCTCATCCGCGCGCGAGAAGCTAAACGTCACGACGTAGGAACCGTCCCGGTGAGCGATGTGCAGAACGTTGCCGTCGAGCAGCGCGTTCTGCGACTTCAATTGGTAGGTATCGAGCAGGTTATTGTTCACAGCACGCAGATGCCCGACATAATGAGAACGCCAGGCGAAGCGCACGGAGCTCGGGCCGGCCACATGGATCACTGAGGCGGTCTCGATCAGATTGTCGGCAGTCTCGAAAGCGGAATTGCCCTTGCCGATGATGAGCACGCGCCGGTCGACGAAGTCCGCCGGATCGACCGAGACGTTCGTGTAGGGCTCGGCGGTGTCTATCCCCGGAATGGCGGGTATGAACGCCTCCGACACGCCGGTAGCGACAATCAGGCGCCTGGACCGGTACCTGTGGCCGCGCTCATCGGTCAAGATGAAGTCGCCGGCACGGTCGATCGCGGTTATCCGAGTGTCGTACTGGATGCGCAGGCGAGCGGCCGAAGCGAAGTCGCCCAGATAGCGCACCAGATCGGCGGCGTGCGGAAAGTAGCGCTCAGAGTAGCGGGTGAAGAGCAGCTCTGGATCTTCACACAGCAGCGAGTTCCAGTCCATCCTCAAGTTGAGCTCCGGGTCCGAGGTTCCCGTGTGCGGCTTGTTGATCGATATCAGGCGCCGGTGGCGCGGGTACTTCTCGAAGAACGTGCCGGGCCGAGATCCTGCCTCAAGGATCAAGTAGTCTCGTCCTGCCTGTTGCAGGAAATACCCGAGCTGCAGCCCCGCCGGTCCGGCGCCGATGATCAGATATTCCATCCGTCTCCCCAGTTATATGAAACCGATTCGATTGCTGCGGTGTTGGATACTCGCTCGCAGAAAGTTCGGAACTGTCACAGCGCTGCGGCACCCAAGCAGACCCGCGGTGAGTGCCCTGCTCGGCGTCTTAGGTTCTAGTGACAAGACTCGCGCCGTGTTTCCGGCACGCGATGCGGGAGCGGCGTAGTTTCAGCGGTCGCCGCGAGCTCGTAAAAAAATCAACGCCATAGCTGCGCGCAACGCGCAGGCTTCCGCCGAGGAGAACACCGTCCCAGTCGCCTGCGTCGGGCATCCGTGATTCCGCAGTGTCCGTACCGAGTCTGAACGGGACCACAAGCTCCCTTTGCGCTGATTTTCGTGCAGTACCGACATGGACGCCGATTTATTCCCGACGGCCGCAAATTTTGGGCGAGAGGGAAAAATTGAATATCGTCCCTCCATGTTCCAGCCTCTACTCGTGGGAGCGTAAAGTGGTCACATGGACGACGTGATTGCAACCCCGCGCACCGCGCTGCTCGCCGGCGCCACGGGCCTCGTCGGTAGCGCACTGTTGCCCATGCTGCTGGCCTGCAAGCAATACCGCAGCGTGCATGTCCTGCTGCGCCGCGCGGCGGTGGACATCAAGGCCAACGCAAAGCTCGAGGTTCGCCAAGTCGACTTCGCACGGCTGCTCGCGGGGTTTCCGACTGTGGATGACGTATTCATCGCGCTCGGAACCACGATCAAGATCGCCGGCTCGGAAGCGGCCTTTCGCCAAGTGGACTTTGACTTCGTGGTGAATACCGCACGAGCTGCCAGAACCGCGGGTGCGACGCGGTTGGCCGTCGTGTCCGCGCTGGGCGCCGACGCAAAGTCGCGCGTCTTTTACAACTGTGTCAAAGGCGAGATGCAGGCCGCCATAGCACAGCTTGGCTACGAATCGGTTGTGATCGCGCAGCCATCATTGCTGCTCGGTGACCGAGCGGCCTTGGGACAACCGGCGCGCAGTGGCGAAGCGTGGGCGGCACGGCTGCTCGGGGCGTTTGGTTGGATGTTGCCCAAGGTGTTGCGGCCGATCCCGGCCCGCGCCGTGGCGTCCGCGCTGATGGCTGCCATTCTCGACGCGAAGCCGGGGGTTCGCATCCTGAAATCGGGAGTAATGCAAGCACCCGACCAACCCTAGCGCATTTACCGCCGCAACGGCCTCCGGTAAGCGGCCATGCGGCTTGCTCGAAGCGGACGCCGCCGAGTCGCCAGGTGCGCACTCGCTGGCGGCGCGTCGGCCTTCAGCTCGAGCTCTGTAACAGGCTCCGGGGGGCGCCCCGGCTCAGCCCCATGATGGGGGCGAGAGTCGGAGACCTCTTTGGGTCCGACTCTCGGCTTCTCGGGTGCCAACAGCATCAAACGGTTACGCGCGCTACGGGCGCACCGGCGGCCTCTTTCAATTCAGCCGGGCAGCAACGCCGCACACGATTACGGCACCGGTACTGCCGAACGGCGCGCCATTAGGCCCGGTGATGTAGCCGTCTCTTGCCAGCGACAGGATACGGAACTCCTCGTTCTGGAGACCGCGAAAGCCCTTGTCAACGGCGTCTTGGGTCCACTCGTAGAGGTTGGCGTCCCAGACCGGGCTGTAATCGCTGGCGATATGGGGAGTGCCGCCAAACGTATTGTTCGGCCGATGCCCGTCCAAGATCGCGGCGAAAATGCCCTGACGCTGCGGATTGGCGCAGGCGCCCTCCGACGGACCATTCGTCGCAATGAAGATCCGCTCGACCGCGCTGCGGGCGATGTCGTCGACCCCGGTCTCGATTTTGCGCATACGTGGAGCAAACGTGTTCCGTTCGATCGTGGCCACCGTCGGGTCGCTTGACTCGGTCGAGATGTAAAGGACGGGGTGGCCAAAACTGAAGCCATTGATCAGGTTGAGGGTGACGGTCCGATTCACCGGGTCAATGGCGACCACCTGGTCATGTACAAGAGCGTAGTTCGGGTTGCCGTCGGGGAAGTTGATTTGCGCATCGTCCACCGCAGCAGCGACGATCGGCGCGTCGTAAATGATGCCGTTAGCGCTGACCAGCGGGCTGTAGTCCGCATCTCCGACCGAGCCCGGCTGGGCTTGCTCGGGCGGGAACGGTCGCTCTTCGGGGCCCGGCACCAACACATGGTTCGGGCTGAAGTCCACAAGGCCGGAGGAGAACAGGAACGTCCCGTCGGCGCGAACCGTCGCGGGGCGCGCGGCGTCGCCGACGTTCGCCACCTTCAGCTTTTTGGAGAAGTTCACGCCAAGGCGATCTGCCTCCGCTTGATTGCCCGCATCGAGGATGACGTACCAGGCAGGCCGCAGACCGGACGGGGTGTTCACCGCGCCTTTGTACAGCGGCAACGTGACCGTTCCTCTAGTGCTGCCGCTGACGTTTACCGTCGTCAAGGCTTCGATCGGTATGTCGAACTTACCCGATTTCAGCAGCTGGACCGGCCCCACCAGCTCCGGATCCGTCAGCGAGTCTTGCGGCGGAAACTGTGAGATGTCGACTTTCGTTCCCGTCGAGGCAAGGGCTGGGATCAGATTGCATCCAGGACCCGGCCCGACCGGTCCCGGCCCGGGACCATTTTCAAACCGTCGTTCGTCCTCGGCGGATGCCACCACCGAAAAGAGCGCCGCGGCGAGCGCCGCCAACGCGATGCCGCCGCGCCATCGATATGGACGATTCACTTTCGGTGACGCGAGACCGGCGTCGCCGGGTTCCGAGGCACGATACATGGCCGATGAAAATTGAAAGCCCATGGTTTCTCCAATGGTGAGATTGATCTTGATTTCATTCCGGCACGCAGGCGTAGGCGCACCATGACCGACCAACAACACAAGGACGAATATTTCTTGAAGAAGTCCGACTGGTAGCTTCTTCGTGCGAAACCTCCGCTTTCCCTTGTAATGTCGGAACTGGTTAATTCGCTGACGATCAACAGCCGGTTACCCAGGGCGGCATAGATTTGTTTCGGGAGCGCTGACGCGGTATTCGATCTTCTCCCTGTCACTGGAATCCGTAACCGTCGGGAATAAATCGGCGTGCTTGCCGACATCGTGTCGCGTCGCGGGCATCCTCAGGGACTTGCGTCGCGCCAGCGCGAACGCTGGTTACCCGAACACGTAGCCCAGGTGATTGGCGGGCAGCCTCGATTCTCCGACTTGAACCTTCCTGCTGCGGCATGGAACTGACCGCGGCGAGTTGCCAGGACTGACCAACTGTTCCGGCACTTGCGGCGCGAATCGCCGTCTCGATAACTCGAGAGGCGATGTTGAGGCGCCCACTGTCTCTTCGTTGTCGATTCTCTGAGTTGAGGAGCCACGCTATGACTGCACTGGGAAGGATTAGCACGCACGTCTTGAAGGGCGTTACCGCAGGTATTCTATTTGGCCTTCTGAATACGGCCTATGCGGAACAGCCCCCTGCGCCATGCCACCCGAATCCGAATGCCGCAGACGACCGGGGGACCGTTGCCAGGCGCGGGGACATCGCCAACCTGCCAAAGCCGCTGAAGGACCAGCTCATCCGATTGGCCGACCGCCCGCACTCGATTCTGCCCCTGCAGGTCTTCGCCGAGGCGGACCCGTCAAGCCAGTTATTCCAGTACTACTTACTGGACAGCACCGGCTTCGAACCTAACGTTCTCACGAAAATATTTCCCGGCGTGAACGACAACGTGCAGTTGACCGCTACCGGCGCCAATTGCGGCCTGCCTACGGTCGGCGCCGTACGCCTCGTGCTGGAGCCCAAGCCGGGGCTTCCGACAGACCCCAACAACCCGAGAGCCTTCATGGATGTCTTTACCGACATCTCCGGGCTATTTGTCATCAACAACGAAAGCGGATGGTATGAAGGATGGATGATCCACGACTTGACGGTTGCTCCTGTCAACAAGAATCGACGGGCCGATGGCCACGCTCAGTTCGGGAACCTCCTGCCCGAAGACGCCGCTGTGCTTAAAGCCATGGGTAGCGGCAACAACGTTGCGGGACACTTTTTTACGGTCGACGGCGAGGCTCCCCACGCTCCCAGCGCGTCCGACCACTTTCCCGATAAGCAGACCAACCTGGTCTCTCTGTACCTGAGTATGGGCGCTTACAACGCTCTGCAGCAGAGCGACGCGCACTCTTATTGGGAGTTTAACTATCAGGGCACCAACTGGATTCACCCCTTGTACGAACTGCCTTTCACCGGCGGATTCCCGGACAACAACGGAGTGATCGACGCATTGGCCGACGGCGAGATTGGCAAGCTTCAGTCCATCGTTCCGGGCTCCGGACCCGCCGGCGTGCAAAACCGGGCCAAAGACGTGGGAGACAACCCCAACCTTCCCCGCGATCCTGACAAATTCGATGGAACCGTCGACGCACAGCGGGAATTCCGTGAGCGCGGTGTGCCGAGCGGCCTGGCCCATGAGATTTTTCTGGACGTCTACGAGCGTTTGGCGTCATTCGAACCGGACGTAAAGAGATTGGAACGCCGGCTGAACGATGCGTATGCCGCCGAAGTCGCGCGGGTCGACCAGAACGGAGACGGCATCATCTCGGCAGTGGAAGGCGATGTCGACACGCCGACGGACGGCTTTCCGGACAACGCTCGCCTGTACCTATCGCCTCTGTCTTTCAACCGCTTTGCGGTCACGCGAGAGATCAATGACGGATTGCTGGCTCCGCGCTTCTCGCCGAGTCAGCGCGCATGGGTGCTGAGCGGGACCCTGGTTGAGGTCAATCCCTCGGTACCGGCCTCTGCCGGCCGGGATGCAGACGACCGCTAAGTCCCAGAGCGATATCGCGTTGGTGAACCAGAAGGCCGCGGCGTTTGCGGTGGGCCTTCTGGTTCCAGCTCCGATCCGGGAGTTGAAAAGCCCGAGCCTGGGTCGACGATTGGCCGATTGGCCGATCGGTCGTCGTCACCAGTGCAACAGGCGCGGACCCGCCCAGGCTCCGACGGCTGCCGGGATCAGTATGCCCAGCACGTACCAGATGGCGAGAAACGGCGCTGCAAGCTCCCTACAATACAGCGAATACGCTAGGGCCCGCCTTGGTTCGCACCAAGTGCAGCAACTTCAGCGCCGCACCCGTGGGCTTCTCGACGGCGGCCCCCTTCAAGAGCACTGCACTTGTACCGGTGACCCGGGCTCGTCACCCTTGCGCAGCGCGATGACCAGGTACCGGCGCTCGCCAACGCACTCGTGCAGCCGCCGGCCACTACGGAGACGTTGCAGTTCGAGTAGGAGGCGTACCGCAAGTCGTCCGGTCCTTGGCTCCTGTCCTTGGCGGCGGCTTTGCATCGAGTCGAATCAACAGCTTACGTCGCTCGGAAGACCTACAATGCCACTACGTTATTGATTATATTTAGCGTCGCGGCATTGCCCCACTCTATCTGCAGGGCGCCTGGGTGGCCTGACCCGTCCTCGGGCACGGAGGCGCGGCTAGCGAGCGTGAACACACCGTTGACGCGACCCACGACCCTGTCCGCGCATCGGGGGGTGCCGGAGTCGATCGGCCGGAGCTTCGTTCAGTCGATCATCCTGGTCACGGCGGCCGCGTTGCTGGCGTTGCTGATCTCCGCTTATGTGTTCGTCTACGAGCCGTACGAGAGCCGGATCGCAGCCGCGCAGCTCAACCTGGTCGCGCAGCAGGTGCAGGCCAAGCTCCTCACCATCGTGCTGCGCGTCGAGGCCGTGGCCAAGCTCAGGCGCGACTACGGGCGCAGCGGCCTGATCGACCTCGATCACGTCGACCAGCTGGTCAAGCTGTTCGGCCCGTACCTGCTGCGCGGTCCCGACGTTTCCTCGCTGGCGATTGCCCAGGAGACGGGACGCGAGGTCCTGCTGTTTCGACAAACCGATGGTCAATGGGTGACCCGCGTCACCCGGCCTGACACGTGGAAGGGCAAAGCGCTGTTCCAGACCTGGAACAACGACTGGGTCCCGATCAAGGAAGAGTTGCGCGACAGCACTTACGACGCACGCCAGAGACCCTGGTTCATCGACGCACAAGCCTTGCCGAGTACGGAGGACATCTACTGGACCGCGCCGCTCGTGTTCAAGTCCACCCAGCTGGCCGGCATGTCGGCCGTGGTGCGATGGACCGACCCCAAGGGCCGTCGCTACATCAGCACCACCGACGTCGGACTTGTCGATCTGTCGCGTTTCACCCGCGGACTGGTCGTTTCCGGGCACGGGTTCGCGACCGTCTTTACCGACGACGGTCGCGTCCTCGGCGTTCCCAATGACGAGCGCTTCGCCAGCGAGGACCGCATGAAAGCCGCCATCCTGCAGCCCGTGGCGAGCCTCGGAACGCCGGCCTTGAGCGAGGGCTATCGGGCCTGGCGTGACCACGGCACCCCGGAAGGAAGCGATGAGCGGTTCGTCGTGGCCGGCAACACATGGGTGGCTTCGTTCAGCCGCGTTCCCGTCGGTGCGCAGTCGTTATGGGTTGGCACCTACGCGCCCGAGGCCGACTTCTTCCTGGTAGCGCCGCGGCAGGCGGCGATCCTTCTGCTGCTGGTGCTGGCCACGCTGGGTCTGGCATGGACAGCGGCGGTCCGTTTGGCCGCCATCTACGCACGTCCTCTGGCGCAACTTGCGCAGGAAAGCGAACGCATCGGCCGCCTGGAGTTGGACCGCCCGGTGGCTGTCGCGGGTCGCTGGCAGGAAGTGCTCGCCATGGCCCGCGCCCAGGAAACCATGCGCCGGCGGCTGTTGATCGCGTTCGAGGAGGTGCGTGCATCGGAACGGCGGGCGAGCGAGGACGAGCTTCGCCTCAGGACGCTCAGCGACAATCTTCCGAATTGCATCGTCTACCAGGTCGTACAGCATTCCGATGGCTCGCTGCGCTTCACCCATATCAGCGAGGCGTTTGAACGTCTGATCGGTATCCCGGTTGCGGAGGCGCTGCACGACTCCTCGGTGCTGTATCGCCGCGTCCATCCGGACGATCTGCCGACCCTGATGTCGGTGCGGCGACAGTCGGCCCAGAGCATGCAAGTGTTCGACCTCGACCTGCGCATACACCATATGGACGGGCGGGAGCGCTGGGTCAACCTGGTGGCGGCCCCACGTCGTCTCGACGACGGGCTCATCTGCTGGGATGGAGTTCAAACGGATATCACCGAACGGCGCGCCGCCGAGCTGCAGCGTCGCGAAAACGAGGCCATGCTGGCCGCGGTGATCGGCTCGGCCAGCGACGCGGTCATCAGCACCGACGTCGAGGGTCGTGTCACCCTTTTTAACCCGGCCGCCGAGCGTATTTTCGGGCATGCGGCGCCCACGGTTCTGGGCCGAGGCCTCGAAGCGCTTCTGCCAGCCGGGGTCCGGTCGCGTCATGGCGGGGATTTGGCCGCATTCGCGGCGTCGCGAATCTCGAGCCGTAGCATGGGCGTCGGCCGGGTCCAGGGGCTGCGCGCCGACGGCTCCGAGCTGGAACTGGAGGCCTCGATCTCGCAGGTGACGGTCAATGAAAGGCAGGTGCTCACGGCCATCCTGCGGGACGTGACCGACCGCGTGCGCACCGAGCGCTCCATCGTCCAGTACCAGCTGGAACTGACCGAACTGACCCATCAGCTGATGGCCCAGGAGAAGGCGACGGCAAGCCGTCTGGCGCAGGTGCTGCACGACCAACTCGGCCAGACGCTGACAGCGATGCGGATCGACTTCGTCGGTGAGGCGCAATTCGCCGACCCGGCCCAGAACGCCCGCCATGCGCGCGTCGATCGACTGATCGATCTGGCAGTACGCGAGGTCCGGCAGGTGCTCGTGGAGCTGCGCCCCACGCTGCTGGACGAGCGAGGTCTGGTCGAGGCGCTCGACAACGAACTGCGAACCCGACGCGTGGCCGCCGACAGCCTGCATCTGCTGCTCGATGCGCCCGCCGGGCTGGCCACGCAGCGATGGGACGCCGACGTCGAGTACGCTGCCTTCATGGTGGCACGCGAGGCCATCGGCAACGCGCTGCGGCATGCCAAGGCCACGCTGGTGCGCGTGACGCTGAGCGGCGGCGCAGGTGCGCTGCACCTGGAGGTCACTGACAACGGCGTCGGGTTCGCGACCGATACGCCGACGGCCCGGCCCGGCCACCTGGGCATGGTCGGTATGCGCGAGCGGTCAATTGCAATCGGCGCACGGTTCGAAGTGCGTTCTTCCCCCGGCGGGGGAACCTCGGTTTGCCTGGCCTGGGAGAGGAGCCTGGCGTGATCCGAATCTATCTGGTCGACGACCACACGCTCGTGCGGGATGGGCTGCGTGCGATGCTGGAGGCTGGCGGCTACGAGGTCGTCGGCGAGGCCGCCGACCCCACGGTGGCGCTGGCGCAGCTGCTGAAGTTGGAGCCGGACCTGCTGCTCCTCGATCTGAGCCTGGAAAGTCGCTCGGGCTTCGAGCTGCTGACAGAGATCAAGCGGCGCGCCCTGCCGGTGCGCTGTGTCGTGCTGACCATGTCAGCCCAGCCGCGTCATGTGGCCGAAGCGATCCGGCTGGGCGCGGCGGGTTACCTGCTCAAGGGTTCCCCGCGCAAGGAATTGCTGCTCGCAATCGATGCCGTTTCCAAGGGCAAACACCACCTCGGTCCCGAGGTGGCCGAGCTGGCCGTGCAGGCGCTGTCCGCCGACAATGAGGTCGATCTGCTGGCCGAGCTGTCGCCGCGCGAACGGCAGATCATCACGCTGGTGGTGAAAGGCCAGTCCAGCACGATGATCGGACAGCAGCTTCATCTGTCACCCAAGACGGTGGACACCTATCGCAGCCGCTTGATGGCCAAAATCGGCGTCAGCGATGTCACGGCGCTGGTACGTTTCGCGATCCGCACCGGGCTGATCGACGCCGACGGCAACTGAGCACTCTGTCAGGCAATCCTGAGCCGATCGGCCCTTTCCGACGCCGGCTCTCCAGATCCCTGCACGGGCCGGATCGATAACTCCTTACAGACCGGCACCCCGCCCCTGCCTAGAGTGTTGCCATCCGATCGGCCGCGCTGGCAATTGGGCGCGGCCTCGACCGCGGGTCGAATCGAGCAAGCCCATCGGTCGATCGCTTCACTTCGTTATCCGCTGCAGACTGAACCCGATGCTCCCTTCGCGACCCAATCTCCCGATGCGGGTCCTGCTGCTGGTGCTTGAGAAGGGACGCCGACGCCGACTCGCCGACACGTGCCGGGCCGCATCACCGGAAGTCGAGTGCGTCGAGTCCGACGACGACATCGGGGCGGTGTTCTCGACAGCGCTCGATCGATTGGACCTGGTCGTGCTCGACAGCACGCTGCTGCAACGATTCGGCAGCGCGTGGCTCGCGAATTGGCGGCGCTTGACGCCGAGAGGCAACCTGCTGGTGCTCGGCCCTAGCCCCGAGGGTGACGCCGAAGCACTGCACAAGGCCATCCTCACGGCATCAAGACAGAGGACGTAATACAAGCGGACATTCGAACATGCTTCTTGCGAAAGGTTCAACATGAAGTTGCGCTTCAAACTTCCGCTGGCCTTCGGCGCTGCGATGCTGCTGATGGTGGCCGCTGCCCTGTTCGGAATCTACCGCCTGACCCAATCGTTGAACACCTACGCTACGAACGTCGCCGGCAGCGTCGGCAGCGAACGCGCGGTCAGCAACACGCTGTTTGCGTTCAAGGTCCAGGTACAGGAATGGAAGGACACGCTATTGCGCGGCAAGGACCCGAAGAAGCTGGAGAAGCATTGGGATGCCTTTCAGATGCAGGAGCAAGCGGTGGACGCTCTGGTCGGCAAGTTGCAGGCCACGCTGCCCGAAGGCCAGAGCAAGTTGCTCATCGATCAGTTCGCTCAGGCTCACGCCACCATGGGCGCGGGATATCGCAAGGGCTTTCAAGCTTTCAGCGCCGCCAATTACGACCCGCCGGTCGGGGACGCGGCGGTCGCCGGTGTCGATCGCGAGCCGGCCAGGCTCCTGAGCGAAGCGGCCAACAGGATCGCAGCCGAAAGCGCGGCCATCTCGGCGCAGGCCGCCGCCGACGCCGGGCGTGCGACGCTAATCAGCCTGGTCCTGATGTTGGCGGCCTTCGGGGCTGGAATCGGCGGCGCTGTCGCGTTCAGCGGCTCGATCACCCGCCCGCTGGACCACGCCATACGGTCCACTCGTACCGTCGCGGGCGGTGATCTAGCGCTTCAGATCGATACGCGTGGCCGCGACGAGATCGCCGAGCTGATGCAAGCGCTTCACCACATGCAGGAAAGTCTGTCCGGGATCGTCACCGCGGTCCGGCAGAACTCCGAGAGCGTGGCCACCGCGTCGGCCCAGATCGCAACCGGCAACCTGGATCTGAGCTCGCGTACCGAGGAACAGGCGGCTGCCCTGCAGCAGACGGCCGCCTCGATGGAGCAACTCACTTCCACCGTGCGCCGCAACGCGGACAGCGCCCAGCAGGCCAACCGACTGGCACGAGATGCCAGCGCGGTTGCGGTCAAGGGCGGCGCGGTCGTGAGCCAGGTGGTCGAGACGATGAAAGAAATCGACGACAGTTCCAGGAGAATCGTCGACATCATCGGTGTGATCGACAGCATCGCCTTCCAGACCAACATCCTGGCGCTGAACGCTGCCGTCGAGGCCGCCCGCGCCGGCGAACAAGGCCGCGGGTTTGCGGTGGTTGCCAGTGAAGTGCGCACCCTCGCGATACGCAGCGCCGAAGCGGCCAAGCAGATCAAGACGCTGATCGAGGCCAGCGCCGGGCGCGTGCAACAAGGCAGTGCGCTGGTGGAGCAGGCCGGCACAACCATGGCCGACATTGTCGCGTCGATTCAGCGCGTGACCGGCATCATCGGCGAGATCAGCGAGGCCAGTTCCGAGCAAAGCGCGGGCGTAGCGCAGATCGGGCAGGCGGTCACGCAGATGGATCAGACCACGCAGCAAAACGCCGCCCTTGTCGAAGAAAGTGCGGCTGCCGCCGCGAGCCTGAAGGCGCAGGCCCAGCAGCTGGTCGAGGCGGTGGCGGTGTTCAAGCTCGCACAGGATCAGCGCACGACCCAGGCCGCTGAGGCGACGGCCGCGCCGTCCTGCTCCGTTCCCCAGGCGGAAACGGCGCCCCTCGGCGCGGCCTGATGGGTTTCTGAGATGGCAATCGATGCCGCGCCGGCTCGGGACCTCGCGGGCCACCCCGGGTGGCTGCCCATGGTGCGCAAGCCCGACTCGTGCCTGGAGTGGAGGACACGCCGGCTCGCTCAGATACTTTGGGCAACCTTGACCACTGTTTCCGCATTCACAGTGACATTCTCGGTCGCCGGGGACTGGCGCACGGTTTTCGTGACGCTCACCACCATCAGCTTGTTGCTGCTGGCGGTGTCACTCGTGCACGGGGGGCGCGTGGACCAGGCGGCGACGCTGATGCTAACCACGCTCACCATGGCCGTGAGCTGCGGAATGTTTCTGAACCAGGGCATACGCGGGGAAGGTCTCAGCGCCTTTCCCGTGATCCTCGTGCTAGCCAGCATGTTCGGCACTCGTCGGTTTTTTTTCACGATTTTTGCGGCGATCAGCGCGGTCCTGGCCGTGATCGTGATCGCCAACGTGCAAGGCTGGCATGTCAACGCCGTACGTCCGGTGACGATGGGCTCGTTGGTCAACGTCCTGAGTGTCATGTCGATGACCGCCTTTGTCGTCTACCTCACCGCAGGCGATCTGCGAAACGCGCTAAGGCGCCTGGAGGCCGAGAACGAGCGCCTGCGCGAGTCCCACGCCCGAATCGATCTGCTGGCCCACCATGACTCCCTGACCGGACTGCCCAATCGCGTGCTCGCGCGTGATCGCCTCGGCAAGGCGGTAGCGATGGCCAGGCGCAAGAAGGAGAGCGTCGCGCTGATCCTCCTCGATCTGGATGATTTCAAGACCGTGAACGAATCTCTTGGCCATGCGACCGGGGACCTGCTGTTGTGCGATGTCGCCAAGCGTCTCACGCACGGGATGTGTGACAGCGATACGGTCAGCCGCCAAGGCGGTGACGAATTCCTGATCATCATGGAGGGGCTGGCCGACGAACAAGCGGTGGCAACCATGGCCGCGAAGGTCATCGACCTGCTGTCGGCGCCGTTTCACGTCGACGGCCTGGAGCTCTCCGTTACCTGCTCCCTCGGCATTGCACTGTTTCCAACCAACGGCAGCGATTTCGACACCTTGTTCAAGAACGCCGACGTGGCCATGTACCGGGCCAAGGAATCCGGGCGCAGCGCGTTCCGCTTCTACGATCCCCAGATGAACCGGGGCGTCATCGAGACGCTGCATTTGATATCGGGCATCCGGTCGGCGCTGGCAAAGGGCGAGTTCGAACTCCACTACCAGCCGCAATATGAACTGAAGTCCGGGCGCATCGTCGGCGCCGAGGCCCTGATCCGCTGGCGGCACCCCGACCTTGGCCTGATCCTGCCCGCCCGGTTCATCCCGGTGGCCGAGCGTTCGGGTCTGATCCATAAGATCGGGGCCTGGGTGCTCAACGAGGCCTGTCGCCAGGCGAAGCAGTGGCAGGAGGCCGGCCTGGTGCAGCTCACCGTGGCGGTGAACCTGTCGCCTATCCAGTTCCGCCGTGATGACATCGAGCGCGACGTGATCAACGCGCTTGCGGCATCGGACTTGTCGCCGAGCTGCCTCGAGCTGGAACTGTCAGAGTCGTTGTTGATCGCCGAGTCGAAACATCTCAGCCCGCTGCTGGGCCGCTTGCGGGCCATGGGAGTGGGGCTCTCGATTGACGATTTCGGCACCGGCTATTCCAATCTCGGGTATCTGCAGCGCTTCCACGTCGAGCGGCTGAAGATCGATCAGTCCTTCGTGCGCCGGCTGTCGGAAGACCGTAACGACAAGGGGATCGTTCGGGCCATTATCGAAATGGCGCACAACCTCAACCTCGAGGTCGTTGCCGAGGGGATCGAAGATTTGCCGACGATGACGCGGCTGATCGAACTCGGGTGCAAGTACGGACAGGGATTTCACTGGTCTGCCGCGCTGCCGCCGGAGCAGTTTTTCGAATTCGTCGCCCGCAATCGAGGCGTCTGAAGCCTCCAGGCATCCGCGTTATCCGAATACTCAGGCCGAGCGCACGAGGCGGAAGCTGTCGTCCTCGCGGCGCGCGGGACGCGCGGCTTGAGTTATCCGTGCCTCAGTGTGCTTGGCGGCAGGAATTCCAGCAATGCATCGGCTAGCGCAGAGGCCCGCTCTTCGGCGACCCAGTGGCCAAAGTTTTAGTGATCGCTAGCGCAGAAAGGCCTTATTTTTGGTGCTGCTGCCCCGACTCGAACGAGGGACCTACTGATTGCGAATCAGGTCGCCTGTGTCGCTTTTCAGAGGGGAAGCCGAGAAATCTGTCCCAAACTCACCATCTCATGGCTCTCTGGAGACCCGCATAAACCGTGGTTCCCGAGTTGTTTGGGAGAGATTCAGATGCGCTCTCGCCCGTGCGCCCACGTGCCAACCTCGGACATTGCTCCTGGCTCCGGAGGAGCTGGGAGCGCTTTGATTACGGCCAACCCCCGGCGAAATAGATTACTTGCCCCGTGGTGAAGGACGACTTTCCGGAAGCAAGGAACGCAATAAGCGCGCCGACCTCTTCCTGCCGGCCGAGACGACCGAACGGAACCGTGCGAGCGATAGTGTCGCGGCCCGTGGGATCGTCTATGAAGCGCGCACGCGGATAGTACATCTCGCTGTAAAGGTAATTCGGGGCAACAACGTTGGCCTGCACGCCGAATGGTGCCGCTTCCTTTGCAAGCGCCTTGGCGAAGGCTGTCGTCGCCGCGCGCAGCGTCGTAGGTACAGCGAAACCCGGCTCCGGTCGCGTCTCGCGGGCCGAAGTGACGAAAACGAACGCACCGCGACGGAGCGCCTTCATGTGAGGCAGGAAAAGCTGCGTGAGGCGCACTGGAACCATCACGACCGCTTCGAAGGTCGCGCGGAAGTGGTCCACCGGGATCGCCTCGATCTCGTTCTGGACAATGGGATGGACATCGTTCGACACCACAGCATCCGGAATGCCCCAGCGCGCAACGACCTCGGCATGGACAGTTTCGGGGGTTTGCGCTTCGAGCGCATGCGCAGGGTACTGGTCCTGAAATTCTGCGCGGGCGGAGACGTCCACAAAGGAAGCGTCGTGACACGCAACTATGTGCCCATCTTGCAGAAGTGAAGCGACAGCGCCAGGGCCGGCGTACTGGCGCACATTTGTCAGGAGGACGAGGGACATCAAGTTTCCATGAACAATTGAACACCAAGTCGCCTGTAGGCTGCCATCAATTTGTGACCGAGCTACGATGGCTGCGGGACCAGTTCCTCAACGGCGAGATATTACTCGTTGAAAGAAGCCCAAACGCTCATCGAAGGTTGGCGCTGTCACGACGCTATCCCGTGAGGACTCAGGAAAATCATGAGGCCCGAATCCCGATCCCGTCGATGCCACGGGTGCATCGGCCCGCGCACACTGTCTCCGGTGTCGGCACCCCGCCCGGTACAAAGATCCCGGGCCGGCTGAACGCCTCTTTTGAATTTACACACAGGAGTAGTCACCATGACCACCATGGAATGGCAAACCCCGGCTGCGGCCGAGATCCGTTTCGGTTTCGAAATCACGATGTACGTTGCCAATCGGTAACATCGAATTCCTGAAGCCCGAACGGCGGAATCGATTCAATTCCCGAGCGCCGCTGGCCTGGCAGGATTCCGAAACCGGGCGCTGTAGCGGGCAGTTCCGCCAAGGCGCCCGGTTCGTTTTGCGGGGATGGCCTTCGAGGTCTTGAGAGGCGGCCATGACGCTAAGGGAACTGCGTTATCTGGTAGCTCTTGCGGATCGGGCGCATTTCGGACGCGCCGCCGAAGACTGTCACGTGTCGCAGCCCACCCTGAGCACCCAGATCAGGAAACTGGAGGAATACCTGGGCGGCACCCTGATCGAACGCAACACCAAGTCAATCTCGCTCACGCCGCTGGGGCAGGAAGTGGTGGAACAGGCGCGCCAGATAGTGTCCCGGGTGGATGCCCTGCTGGTGTCGGCCCGTGCGTCGCGGGAGCCGCTGGCCGGCCCGCTCACTCTCGGCGTAATCCCCACGCTGGCGCCGTATTTCCTGCCGTGGTTCATTCCGCAGGTGAAACGCCGCTACCCGCGTCTGCAGTTGGTGGTGCATGAGGACCAGACCCAACACCTGCTGGAGTGCTTACGCAGCCATCGGGTGGACGCGGCGCTGCTGGCCCTGCCGCTCGACGGCGAAGACCTGGAGGAATTGCCGCTGTTCGACGAACCCTTCTGGTTCGCTTGCCCGCCACAGCATCCGCTGGCCCACTGCCGGTCGATCAGCGAGGCCGACCTGCGCGACGAGCCGCTGCTGTTGCTGGCGGACGGCCACTGTTTGCGCGGCCAGGCGCTGGCCGCCTGCGAGCGGCAGGCAGCAGATGAAGACGGCTTGGATGACTTCCGAGCGGCCAGCCTGGAAACGATCTGCCAACTGGTAGCCGCCGGTTTCGGGTGCACCCTGCTACCGGCGATGGCCACGCGCCTGCCGCCGGGCGTCGCGCCGCCCTTCGCGATCCTGCCGATGCGCGCCGCCAAGGCGAGCCGCCGCATTGGCTTGGTCTGGCGCCGCGGCTACCCCAAGGCGGAGGAACTGTCCCTGCTGGGCGCGCTGGTCCGGGACCAGCCGCCGGAAGGCACGCACACCATTTTGGTGGACGAGAAGTCGCCGCGCCCCCGCAGGCTGAATGGCGCCGCAGGTCCGCCTTCAGAGCGACAGGCCAGTCGAGCTGAAGCTCGACCTACGCCTCACCGCTTGCCGTAATCCAGCGCGACGCCCTTGCGCTGCGCAAGGATGTAAGCCTCCAGCGCCCGCATCTTGGGATCGTCCGGCGCCAACACCTTGCCGCGCACTGGGTGCTCGATGCACCAGTTGATCATGTCGCGTAGCAGTGCCACGCGGCCGAGCTGCGGCTGGAACTTGGGATAGGTCTCGGGATGGGTGTTGGCAGCGCGCGGGTGGCACATGTCGCAGGACACTGCGATCTCGCTGCCGAGCTCGTCGCCGCTGTGGAACACCTTGGAGCCATTGACCGCGAACTTGTAGGTCTCGTTGTCCCACACCTGCACGTCCTGTTGTGTAACCGCGCCGTAGGTTGAGGACTGGCCGGTGCCGACCACTTTGGAATTGTCCTCCGGCGGCACCACCTGATGCGCCGCCACTTCCTCGGCCACCCAGTCCTTGCCCGGATTTTTCGCCTTCCACTGCGCCATCAGGGCGTCGGCGATCTTCTGGCCTTCCGCCGAGGTCCTCGGTGTCTGGTTCGACACCTTCACCGTGGTTTTGTTGTCGCACAGCCTGACCTCCTTGCTGCCCGGGACCGGGGACGAGGGCGGCTTGCTGCCGGCTTCATCGGCGTAGACAGTGCTGGCTGAGGTGAGCAGAAGCAGCGCCAGGAAAGCGGGGCTTTTCATTGCTGTTCTCCTGTCCGGGTCGATCAGTAGCTCGCCAGCTTCGGCGCCGCCGGGATATCGCTCTTGCCGCCGCTGCTCAGGTAGCTCGCCTTGACCTGCGTGGGATTGCGGTTCCACAGGTTGTAGAGCTTGTCCACCAGGCCGTCGGGATGCACGGTGGCGCTGCCGTCGCCGAGGCCGTCGGCGGGATTGAACGGATTGGGCCGGCTCATCTGCACCGTCAGCGCTGGCAGCCCCTGCGGCGCGTAGGGCCACGGCCACGCCGTCGACAGCATGCCGTGGAACTGGATGTTGCCGATGCGGTTGGTCAAGACCTGGTGGGTGTGGCCATGCAGCACGGTGACCCGGTCGAAGCGCTGCAGGATGGCCTGAACGTCCTCCGCGTCGTCGGTCCAGAAGTTCCAGGGCCGGTACAGCTTGTACAGCGGCGAGTGCGAGAACACGATCAGGGGTGTCGAAGCGGGCACCTTCTCCAGGTCCTTCTGCAGCCATTCGCGCTGTGGTGCGCCGACTTCGAAGGCGCTCTGCAGTGCGTTGTCCAGGCCGGCGACGGTATGCATGCGCTCCGCCGGGCTTAGTCCTCGCGCCGTCCAGAAGTCCTTTTCCTGCACGCTCATCAGCACCACGAAGTGCACTCCCTTGTGATCAAAGCTGTAGGTTTCCGCGCCGAACAGCGCATTCCAGTGCTGGCCCATGTCGAAATACCAGTCGTGCTCGCCCACCATCATGCGCACCGGCGCCTTCAGCGCCTTTAGAATCTGCGCGCCCAGGTCCAGCTCCTCCCTGCGCCCGAGCTGCGCCAGGTCGCCGCCGTAAAGCACGAAATCCGGCTGCGGGTCGAGGCTGTTGACGTCGTCCACCGCGCGCAGCAGCTGGCGCACGAAGCGCTCGTTGGTCTTCTTGGCGTACAGATGCGAATCCGAGATGTAGGCGAAGGTGAAGCCCTGCACGCCGCCGCCTGCGTCAGCGTAGGCCACGTTGATCGGCAAAAAGCTGTGAAAGGGGAAACCGACGCCCGCAGCAACGGCCGCGGCGGCCGCGCCTCCGGAGACCTTGAAGAATCCGCGCCGGTCCAGCCGCTGCAGGCCGCGGAACAGCGCCTCGCGCTCCACCAAGTAACGGGTCTCGACGCTTTTGATATGGGGGATCTTGTTGTCGCTCATGTACGTGCTCCGCGTTACTTCAGGCCGGCAGAACCGATCACTCGAGTCTCGAAGGGCAGCACCTTGCGGTGCGCCAGCGCGTTGTCACGGAATGGCCGCTGACTGGCCGCGCGCGCCTGCTGCTCTCGCAAGGCCGTCTCGTTTTCCCTGGCAAAGCGCGTGTCGGTGAGGCTGAACAGGAAGGCCACCACGTCGTTGATCTCGCCTTCGCTCAGGTTCAGCGGCTCGATGCCGCCGTCCAGGTAGGGATTGGTTTCTCCGCCCTTGTTGTAGTGATCCATCACGTCCCACAGCGTGCGCAGAGACCCGTCGTGCATGTACGGCGCGGTGATGCCGATGTTGCGAAGCTGCTCGGTCTTGAAGGCGCCGATGTCACCGCGGTTCTTGGTCACGATGAAGCGGCCCAGCTCCGACATGTCGGTCTGCAGCGCCAGCTTGTCCACCGCTTCCACACCCGCGCCCCCTTGCAAGGCGCCAAGCGCCTGTTGCGCGAGCGCCTCAAAGTTCTGCTTGCGCGCCGACACGCCGATGTTGTGGAACAAGTTGTCGGTGCCGAGCGGATTGGAAGCATTAATCATGTGACAACTGACACAGCGCGCCTTGCCGTTGAACAGCGCGAAGCCGCGCTGCGCCGCCGATGACATGGCTTTGGCATCGCCAGCCGCGAAACGGTCGAACGGCGCGTCGAGGAAGATCAGGGTGCGCTCGAAGCTGGCGATGGCGCGGCCCAAGTCGTCGTAGCTGGGCGCGCGGCCATAGGCCTTCTCGAACAGATCCTGGTAGGCGGGATCGCCGCCGATCGCGGCCAGAGCGCTGGCCCAGTCCGGATGGCCCATCTCGATCGGATTGAGGATCGGCAGCTTGGCCTGTTCCTCCAGGCTGGGTGCACGGCCGTCCCAGAACATGCTCTGGAACAGGGCAGCGTTCATGGTCGTCGGCGCGCTGCGCCGCCCGAGACGTTCGCCGATGCCCTCGGAGACGTTACGATGGTCGGCGAAACCGCGGCTCACATCGTGGCACGTGGCACAGGCGACGGTCCCGTCCTTCGACAGGCGCGTGTCGAAGTACAGCTTACGGCCCAGGGCGATGCGGTCCGCCGTCGGCTCGTTGCCGGGCGGCAGGTAGATTTTTGACCAAGCCACTGGGTCCACGCCGGGCGGAGCGCCTGCGGCACTGGTAACGAGTTGATCCAGTCGCTGTTGCTGCGCGCCCATCGCCGTCGCGCCATGCTGACCGCTAGCGGGCGAGGAGGCGGCGCTCAGCGCACTGCTCGCGATGGCCAAGCAACCCAGCAGCGCTGTTCGGAGGAGAGCCGCGCCGGTGTTCTTCTTCATGGTTCCCTCCGCCTTTAGTTGAGCGTATGCAGACGATGCTGCATGCCGGACGGCGCGTCCAATCGAATGTGTAGATGAGAACGATAGCGGGCGTGAATGTCGCGCAGCGTAAGAGGTGAACGCTGCTCGACTCATCGAGGTTAATAACAATTGCTGGATGTATCGAGCCGACAGGCGCCTGTCAGTTTGAACTCGAGCACGACTTCATCCTTTAGTGAAGGACGGCGATGCATGCGTCGAGCGGAAGAATCCAGTCTCCGCAGCGGCGTACGGAGCAGACCGAGTCTGTGAGCGCGAGATTCCGATCGGGCGACGAGCGGTTTGGACCGCCAATCTCACCGGGGGCGCCTTGGCGGGCTGTGCAGCCACGGTCCTAGCCTGTGACCGCACCGTACTCGAGATTATTCCCGCTGGAATAAAACCCAGCCAGGCAGGGTCAAGCAAGTAAGTGTAAGGCGTCGCTGGTGCGATCCCTTCCGCTGCAGCGCGCTCGAGTGGTCAGGCAACGAGTCGTTGCTCCGTCACTTTTCTTAGCAGTAATCGTTCCCGAAGGGATGCATCATGAGAAGCAGGCTTGCATTGGGTACAGAGGCAATCGCCGCAGCACTGATCGCTTTGGCCGGCCAAGCTGCGCCCGCGAGCACAGGATCCACGGATATCTACCGCAATCAATTCCGAGAATCCTTCGGAGCCCCAGTTCTGTCGAAGGACTCGCTCGTCTCTGCGGCCTGTCTGAATGAGTTCACCGATATCTGGGGTAATGGATTTGGGGACTCCTTCGGTGCAATCAGACAACGGCCGAGGTCGCAGACTGCTTACGGCACTGGATCTACGGACGTGTGGAGCAACGCCTTCCGTGCCTCGTTTGCAGATGTGCCACCGTCCGTGTCGACAAGGCCCAGCGGGATACCAAGGGCAACTTGTTAAAGCCCTTTCGCATTCAACGTGGGATCCAGGCACGGCCAATCGCGCTACATCACCGCGGTCAACCGCCAGCACACGGATACCAAACCATGGATCAACGCACGATATCCAGTGCCGATGGCGTGAGGCACACGCCCCGGGGCAATTCGGTCAACCGCAGGATCGTCCTGCGCTCCTGGCCCGTCGGCGCCCCGAGCCCGGCGAACTTCCGGCTTGAAGAACGCGCCGTTCCAACTCCCTCGGCCGGGCAGGTGCTGGTGCGCACCCTGTATCTGTCCCTCGAGCCGTACATGCGCGGCCGCATGAGCGATCGGCCGCCCTATGCCGCGCCTCTGGCAGTTGGTGAAGTGATGGCCGGCAGAACCGTGTCACGCGTGGAAGCCTCCCGACACCCGGATTACCAGCCGGGTGCCCTGGTGCTCGGCTACAACGGCTGGCAGCAATATGCCTTGTCCCGTGGCACGGATCTGGCCAAGCTCGACGCCCGGATAACGCGCCCCTCGCTCACCCTTGGAGCCCTCGGCGTACCCGGCTTCGCGGCCTACGTGGGCCTGCTCGACATCGGCAAGCCGAAAGCGGGAGAAACGGTGGTCGTGGCCGCCGCGAGCGGGGCGATCGGCTCGCTGGCGGGCCAGATCGCCAAACTGAAGGGCTGCCGCGTGGTCGTTCTTGCTGGAAGCGCCGATAAGCGCCGCTTTGCCATCGAAGAGCTGGGCTTCGATGCTTGCATCGAGCGTCGCAGCGCTGGTCTGTCTGAGCAATTGGCCGCTGCCTGCCCGCACGGCATCGACGTCTATTTCGAGAACGCAGGCGGCGCCGCCCTCGACACCGTCCTGCCGCTTCTGAATACGGGGGCCCGTGTTCCGGTGACTGGGCTCATAGCCCACTACAACGACACCGGCCCGCCGACGGGGTCGAGACGGCTAAGGCTCCTGGCGCGCACGCTGCACACCAAGCGCATCAAAATGCAGGGCTTCTTCGTTTCCGACTGCCGCCATCGTTACGGCGAATTTTTCACCCGAATGAGCGCGTGGCTCAAAGAAGGGAAGGTCAAGTTCCGCGAGGACATCGTTGATGGTCTTGAAAATGCCCCGCAAGCCTTCATCGGCCTGCTCGATGGCAAACGATTCGGCAAGCTGATTATTCGTGTCGCGAACGAGAAGCCCGCACGCACCGATGGAGGTAGCGATGAAAGCCATCGACCAGACTCACGCTAGCTAGTTCGAGAATTTCGATTTGATTAGCAGGTGATTCGAGAAATTGCCTGTCACTTGACTGCAAGCGAGCGCCGCAAGGGTCCGCGCCCTCATCGCCAGTCCAGCGGGTCGGATTTGCATTCACCGCCGAACCCACAACAACCTGAATCACAAGCCCGCGCCAGTCTTCGGCGTCTGCTGGAAATGCCAGACAAATCAAACCCTTAGCGTTCGGCAGTCGAAGCAAAGACGCCAAAAGACGGGTAAGGGACAGGCATAGCAGCTACCTCCTGGCTACACGCCCATCAGCGGGTTCTGACACTTGGAATGCAACCAGTTGCCATCAGCGGCGCGAACGCGTTCAATTCCCCCGAGTGACGAGGGACGAACCTTTGTGAGGAGGGGATGGGGCTGTCGGCAGCGCAGTTGACGCAGATGAGCCGGCTGCTGGACGAGGCGCTTGACCTCGATGAACCAGGCCGTCGGCAGTGGCTGGAACGTCTTGCCCCCGAGCACCGGGAACTGGAGGCCGCGCTCCGGCATGCGCTGTTGGCCCAGGAAGGCCCTGGGACCGGCTCGGATGAACTGAACACGCTTCCCAAGGTGGGTTTGACGGAGAGCCCTGTTAGCACGCTGGCGCCAGGCGACCGGATCGGTCCCTACCAGTTGGAGCTGGCACTCGGATGCGGCGGGATGGCCGAGGTCTGGCTGGCACAACGTTCCGATGGTGCATTCAAACGGGAGGTCGCGCTGAAGATCCCTGCCTTGAGCGAGGGAAGGCGTGATCTGGCCGACCGCTTCGCGGTGGAGCGGGACATCCTGGCGGCCCTGGAACACCCGAACATCGCTCGCTTCTACGACGCCGGGGTGGGTCGGGACGGGCGGCCGTACCTCGCGTTGGAGTACGTACCGGGCAAAAACCTGCTGAAGTGGGCCGACCAACACGTGCTGGGGATCCGGCGGCGCATCGAGCTGTTCCTGCAGGTCCTTCAGGCGGTGCGGTACGCGCACGACAAGGGGGTGCTGCACCGGGACATCAAGCCGTCCAACGTGCTGGTGACCGATGAAGGGCAGGTGCGGCTGCTGGACTTCGGGGTAGCCAAGCTCTGGGAACACCCAGCGGAAGAGAACCTGACGCAGATCTACGGTCGGGCGTTGACGCCAGAGTACGCCAGCCCGGAACAGATCAAGGGAGAAGAGCCGCAGAAGACCAGCGACATGTACTCGCTCGGGGTGATGCTGTATGAGCTGCTGTGCGGGGTGCGGCCCACACGAGGCGGCGAATCGCCCTCATCGCAGGAACCCCCGAGCACGCGCATTGACGAGCCGGCGGCGACCGTCCGAGCGGCCACCGTAGTGCGCCTGGCGCATCAGCTCCGAGGGGATATTGACGCAATCACGCTCAAGGCTCTGGCCCCCGAGCCCTCCCAGCGCTACGAGAGCGCGTCGGCCTTCGCGCATGACCTGCAGCACTACCTGGACAGCCGGCCGGTCAAGGCACGGTCGGACACTCCCGCTTACCGGCTGGGCAAATTCATAGAGCGCCACCGCATCGCAGTGCCCGCAAGCACAGTCGCGGTCGTGCTTTTTGCCGCTTTGGGAGCGTACACACTGGCGTACCGGCCGCAGCAGCCACCACCGCAAGCGTCCACACCACCGCAACCGAACGCGCCCACGACTGATGTAGCGGCGACCGACAAGTCCATCGCGGTGCTGCCGTTCGTGGACATGAGCGAGAAGAAGGACCTGGAGTACCTGGGCGACGGCATAGCCGAGGAACTTCGCAATCTTCTCGTCAAAGTTCCGCAGCTCAAAGTCATTGGCGGCACGTCGTCTTTCCAGTTCAAAGGGCGAAGTGACGATCTGCGGGTGATTGGCGACAAACTCGGAGTTGCTTACATCGTCGAAGGAGGCGTCCGAAAAGCCGGCTCCAAGATCCGGGTGACAGCGCAGCTCAGTGATGCCCGGTCCGGCATTCACCGTTGGGCCGATAGTTACGACAGCGATATTCGGGACGTGCTGAGTCTGCAGCAGGAAATAGCGACCAGGGTTGCCCGCACGTTGCAACTTGCCATTGGCGCCGACGATATGAATCCGGTGCGCCGGCTGAAGAGCCCCGAGGCTTACGATCTGTACTTGCGAGGGCGGTCCGCTTACGACCGATTGGACAGATCCGGTCTTCTGGAAGCGGAGAGCGATTATCAGGAAGCGCTGCGGCTGGACCCGTCATTCGTTCGGGCAGCGGAGGCTCTCGCGTTGACGTATTACGAGCAGACGGATGAGGAGTTCCTCCCGAGCGCCATTGGGTGGCAGCACGCCAGGGACGCCGCCCAAAGGGCTCTTTCGATCGATGCGAATTCCGCACCGGCACACGCTGTACTTGCCGTCTCGCATGCGGTATATGAATACAACTGGACGGCTGCCGATGCAGAGATTTCAAAGGCTCTTGCGTCCAACCCGCGCGATCCTGCCATTCTTGATCTTGCTTCTCGTATAGCAGCCGGCCAAGGGCGCCTCCACGAGGCTCTGCGCCTGGTCAAGGCTTCGTTATCGAGCGATCCGATGAATCCGAACACTTATCAGACACAGTGCTTTTGGCTCTACTTCTCGGGCGATCTTGCAGGAGCCGAAAACGCGGCGCGAAGAGCGATCGAACTGAGCCCGCAAGGCAACTATGCCCACTACCTCCTCGGCCAGGTGCTTTTGGCGCGTGGCGATCTGCAAGGAGCTCTGGCGGCGATGCAGGCTGAGAATCCAGACGGCGGAAGGGATGGCGGTCTCGCCATCGTCTACCACGCGCTTGGCCGGAAGGCCGAATCCGATGCTGCGCTGGCGCGCCAGGTCCGAGAATATGGTGACACGTGGCCTTATGGTGTCGCGCAGCCTTACGGCTTTCGAGGCGAGGCCGATCGGGCATTCGATTGGCTCGCGAAGGCCTACGCCAAGCGGGACCCCGATATGCGATTCCTAAGAGATGATCCGCTGCTTGTGCGTCTCCGAGGCGATCCCCGATACAAGGCGCTGCTGGCCAAGACGAACAGGGAGGCTGATGTACCTGAAAGCTCGCGCTCGAATTAGCTCGGAGCAGAACCGACGTATATCACCCACCCAACGACACGGAAGGGGCGCAAGTGCCTGATGTTATTGGGGTGGACGAGGGGATTCGAACCCCCAACAACCGAAAGGTTAGGTTTTCGGGCGGGAAACCGCCTATTTCCCAGCGATGCCACCAAGATTAAGCCGTAAAGTGAATTCCCTTATGCGTGAGAGACCGCAGCGCGTCGCGAGACACCAGCAGGGGAAACTTCGGATGATCAACTACGGAAGACGTACAAGCCTCGCAGCGATCGCGCTGTGTCTGGCTGCCTCGGCGACTTCGGTTTGGGCCGGGGACACACCGGAGGCGAGGAGCAAGGCCGCAGCACGCTACTTGAGCATTGTGCCAACGTCAAAAATGTTCGACGAAGTAGCCTCCAAAGTGGCAAACGCAAAGCCTACCGACCAAAGAGCTAGTTTTCTGAGGACGGTAACGGACCAAAGCGGGCAAGATGCGCTTGATCGCGAGGCTCGGGAGGTAATGATCAAAATCTTTACCGCAGAGGAGCTCAATGCTCTCGCGGACTTCTATGGGTCGCCCGTCGGGATGAGTGCGATGAAGAAGATGCAGAAATATTCCGCAGAAATGCTCCCATTCGTAATGCAGACGATCCGAGCAAGCGCGCAACGCGCCGTACTTAGCAGCTCAGCACCGCCGCCTGCAACACCATCGGCGAGATAAGCCTGGGTAGGTGGAAAGATAGCAACGTACATTGATTCACCGGCTCTGCTCGCGTAGACCTGAAAACGACGCAGCGCGAATCAGGCTCCGAACCACCCGAGGCCGTTGTAGACCTTCCTCACGCCGGGCACCGCCCGTGCGATCGCCTCGGCTTCTTCAACTTCCCTGGAGCTGCCGACGGCGCCGGACAGGTAAACGTTGTGGTCGAAGCTCCGCACCTGGATATTCCCAATTCCGAGAGTCAGCTTCTCGTTGAGCCGCCGCATCACCTCGGCACCGATTTCGCGGTCCGTGGAATGGCTCCCGTCACGATCACCGGGGCCCCGGAGTTCGTCGTTGATCTGTTCGTTCGAGGTGCCCGCGGCGCTGTATCCCGAAAGCACCAACAACGCCATTCCGAGCAGCACATGGTTCAGTTTGGATGTCATTTTCTCTTCTCCAGGCAAGTGTTGACACTTCGAGACGTTCGTCAGGAAGCGACGGATCCGAGCTCCAATGAACGTTGAGTCAAAGCTCTCTCGGAACCAGTGACGCAACGACGCTGCCGAGGTTGCCTCGCGTCCAGCCGTCAGCGCGGCATGGTGGTATTACCGGAGACGAGTTAGATCTATTCCATACCGAGCCATCCTGGCCCAAGCTGTGTCCAAGCCGTTCGCGGCGAACAAACGCGAATAGATCGGCGCCCGGGCAGTAAGACAGGGAACACGCGCGGTGCGTGCTTTCCGGAGCATCGTCTAAGGCCAGGAGAGTCGACCGGCGCGAGTTTCTGCGCGTTGCCCGACTCGGTAGCGACAAGCGATGGGAAACCACGGCGAGCCGATGAAGCAAAGTGAGGCCGATCCGTTTGGCGGTCCGGGAATGCCGCGAAGCATTGAAGTCGGTTTACCGAACCTCTCCTTCTCCGTTAGGGGCAGGTCACAGGCTACTATTGCGAGTAATCGGCTAGAAGCGGTCCTAGACGAGGCGTACAAGAACGCGCCGCGCCACGGCCCTAAGGATGTCACACCGATCCTTCCGGCTGAGCGGGAGTGCTCGTTCGGCCGGTTGTTCACCCTTGTCCACAGGTTCGCCGACCGAAACCGAGCAGGGCCGATTAGTGCGGACGATCAGGCACTCGAGGCGGGGATCCTGTCAATACGCTGCGGCTTGAATCCCCCGGCTTACCCCCCGCTTGTCCGCAAGTCGCATTGCTGCGCTATCGGGTGTCGCAGCGGTTCGTGGGATCGTCGACGGTCACTCAGATCGCCCGGTGGCTACGTGCAACTTACGCAACCATCCGGACAACGTTCTGACCAAAGTACTTCTGGCGGGCGCCGGCGCCGGATGCCTTGTCGCGATTGCGCGAGGGTCGGCTTCACGCGGAAGTTCGCCGATCACAAATACGCCGTACAAGGGCCGCTGCGTCATGCTGCACTCCTTCTAAGCCGCACCAGCCACGACTGCGGCTATCACCCCGACTCTCTGTTGAGCATTACATCATTGAGGCTGCCTCCTGTAAAGCCAATGCACCGCGCTAGACATACGGTCTGCGCGCATCGAAGAAATGCTCTGCGCTGCCAGCTCCCTCAGGGCACGAACCAATCGCCGTCCGCAAGCAGCTGCCCGCCGGGCACCGCAGGCAAGCGCACGACGTACCCGCCCTTGGAGGCAAAGCGCTGCCCCGGAGCGAGGCCGAACCTCGGATAGAACCCGTCGATCAACTTCAGGCTGACCATGTTCTCGATTTGCTCGATCAAGTAGTCGGGCACCAGATCGCCGAACGAGTGCCCGATCGCTTCGGATAGCACCTGGCAGGCCACATACGTGTCGACCTGGATCCGCTCGGCAACCACCGGGATCTGCTGCGTTCGGAACCAGGTCAGCGGGTAAACGAGCCGCAGCGCCCGTTTCTGCGGAAGATCGACCGGATACGCGATTCGTGTCGAATTGCGCCAATTCGCCGGCAGCGGTGCGTTTTCGAGACCCGCCATCAGTCCGGAGGCGAATATGGTGGACCGGGGCGGATCGACCGGTAGCTCGCGCAGATCGTCGCCGCGCAACCACAGAACGACGACATCGCCCACCCGGACCAAGGCCAGCGCCTTGCGCACGTCACCCTTTGCGTGAACCTCGGCCAATGGCAGGTCGATCCAATCGGCGACTTGACCAGCGCCGCGCAGCCCATGCGCGCCCGTTTCACCAATGTCGCCACGGCGATAGATCTGAACCACGCGCTGGCCCGGCGCAGGCCGGGACGAGCGCAGCTGGCTGCGAATCAGGTCCGCTTCGAGCAGCACACCTCGGGAAAAGTACAGCGGGTAAAAGTCGGTCTCCTGCACCACCGGCAGTTGCACGTTGGGAAACAGGCACGGCAGCGCCTCGCGCTCGCAGAACCGGTGGACCGGGGCCCACTCGCCCCGCCCGACGCCGGAGATCACTGCGAACACCGGCTCGGCTCGGAGGCGCTCTTGCAGCTGCGCCTCCCAGGTATCCGACGGACCGGACAGTTCCCAAACGTGCAGTCGCCACTTGCGCACGACCCGATAGTGGATGCGGCGTGCCGAGACCAGCGGTGGATCGTGGCCGCGCTCGTAATCGTTCTTGTTCGAAAAAAAGTGCGCCAGCACGTCCAACATCCCGCTGCGTTCGGCCGGGTTCGCGTCGGGCGTGACGATCGTCGCGAAATCCAGGTCGTCATGGTTGACGCCGCGAACGGGCTCGCTCGAAAGAGACTTCAGATAGTCGACCAGCAAGGTTGCGTCGGCGTCGCTCAGCGCAAAGCGCGGCATCAGGTAGCTCAGAGGCTTGCCGTCAGCGTTGATGCCTTCGCGAATGGCGCGCGCCAGCGTCGCGTCGTTGTACCGCTCACGACGCCTGACTGCGGTACCGGGCGACTGCATGGCGGCCTCAGGCATCGGGCGTTCGCCCGGACGCAGCAGATACTTGCCCGAGATCGGTGGAATGGTGATTCCGCCTTCGTTGACGCCGATGCCGCTGCGCCGGTGGCAGCTCGCGCAAGCCGCGTCCTGGCCCTGGATCGGCACGCCCGCTGCGCGCACGCCGCGCAAGGGTTGACCCGAAGGCAGGACTCCATCGCGATAGATCCGCTGCGCATCGCTCAGCTCGGTCGCACCTGCCCGGTCGAAACCCGCAAACAGTGCGATCAGTGCAGCGAGGATCGGAAACCGCGCCATCCACACGCCCCGCTCAGAGTCCGTCGAGTCTCCCGTCACGGCACGGTCCAATCGCCGTCCGCTACCACGCGCAGCCCTTCGTCTCCGGAAAAGCGCACCAGGAATCCGCCCTTGGACGCGAAGCGCTGTCCGGCCGCCAGGCCGAGCCGCGGGTAGTAGCCGTTCACCAGGTTGGTACCCAGATGCATTTCCAGCGTTTCCAACAGGTAATCCCGCACCAGATCCTCTCCAATCATGCTGATAGTCTCGGCCGTGACCAGGCAGGCCAGGTACGTATCCGTCTGGGTGCGCTCGTCGACCACCGGGATCCTCTTGAGCCGCATCCAGCCCAGTGGATAGTCCATCCGGGTCCGGCGCCGGTCCGGCAGATCGAACGGATACGTTACGTGCGCCACCCGGCGCCAAGCAGCCGAAAGCGGCGTGCGCTCGAGGCCGCCCATGATCCCCGATACAAATACCGCGCTCGCCGCAGGCGGCTGCAGGGGCAGCGACCCGATGTCGCGCGGCCGCAGCCACAACACCACCACGTCGGCGAAACCCGCATCGGCCAGCGCAGCTCGCACTGCCGTAGCATCGGCGTTCGGTCCCAGTTCGCAATCGATCGATTCGCTTGCGAACGAAGGCAGCGCGCGGCGCAGCTGGGCAGCCGCATCCTCGCCGATGTCGCCGCGGCGATAGACCTGCGCCACCCGGCGCGTGGCCGCCGGTACCGCTTCACCCGTCCGGCGCTTCTGCCCAAGCCAGTCAGCGATCAATTGCTCCTCGAGCAGCACACCTTTGGAAAGATAGACGTCGTAGAAATCCTGCTCCGCAATGACCGGCAGATCGACGTTGGGAAAAAGGCAAGGAACGCCCGACCGCTGGCAGAAACGGTGCACGGGTTCCCAGGTCTTGCGCCCGATGCCGGAGATCAGCGCAAACACCGGCTCCCGTCGTAACCGCTCGTCAAGCTGCGCCTCCCACGACTCGGGCGGGCCGGTCAGTTCCCACACATGCAGTTGCCAGCGGTGGGCGATCGGAATGAATCTGCGCGAAAGCTGGGGCGGCGGACCTTCGCCGCCGCGAAACACGTTCTCCTTGCCGAAGAACTGTTCCAGCACATCGAGCATCCCTTGCCGCATGGCTGGATCGGCATCGGGCGTAATGACGGTCGCAAATTGCAGCGTATCGTCTCCCACACCGGGGGAGGGCCGCTTCGACAGTTGCTTCATGTAGGCGATCAACGAAGCCATGTCGGCCTCGCCGATCCGGTAGCGCGGCATCAGGTAGTCGAGTGTCCGACCATCCGCCCCGATGCCTTCGCGAATCGCGCGCGCCAGTGTCGTATCGGTAAACGCGCTGCGCTCGGCTTGCGTCAGCGGCTGCGGGCGGGTCCCGGCCTCAGCCATCGCAAGCGCCGCATTCTCCAGATTGCTGGGTTGATTCCGGCCGCGTGCGCGGTAAAGGTACCTTCCCGTGACGGGCGGAACTAGCACCCGGCCCTCGAGTTCACCCAGCCCACTGCGCCGGTGGCAATTGACGCAAGCGGCAGCGGCTCCCTCTATGTCCGGCCCCGAGTCACGCTCGCCACGCAGCGCTGCGCCCGTGGCGAGCTTCCCGTTCAGGTAGATCGCCTCGCCGGCCACCGGCACTGGCGCCGGCGACTGGGTCCTGGCCTTCGGCATCCGGCCCGACGCAGCCGTGCAGAAAATCGCAAGGAGCAGTGTCGGGAGCAGCGCGACCGCGCCGCGCCAACCGCGATCTGGCGCTCGCGATGTCGGGGCGCCTCCAAGCGACCACGGCAAGCTCGCCATGCAGGGCGGCATCTGGCTTCCAATTCCTGGCAACGCCGCGCACCAATACGGGTCGGCGTCGCACCGACCTTACTGGGACTTCGGTGCCTGCGCCGACGGCGCGCTGGATGCCCTGGTCGCCGGATCCAAGGCGAAGACCCTTTGCGCCGGCAGCGCGGCCGGCCCTGGCTCGGCGAACAGCGCGTCGTCCAGTTTCTGATTGAGCGCAACCTTCTCGATCATCATCTTGTGTGTGGCTTGCACCCCCTGCACCCGTGTCTCCGACAGGTACGGAATCACCACCCCTTCAACCGTCCGGTAGTCGCTCAGATAGGTCTCCACCGGCCGCATCTTGCCATCGAAGTGGCGCGGATGATTCTCAATCTTCGCTTCCAGGAACGTCGTGCCGTCGATCCAGATGTGCTGGGCGTGGCCCTGTTTGTTGGTGACTTTCAGCCGATAGGTCGCCTGCCCTTCGACGGTCTCGGTGCCGTCCAGCTCGATCGTGCTGCCCTTGGCCACATAGTCGATCAGCGGACCTTCCAGTCCGGGGCCCTCTTCGATCTTGCGCAATTCCTCCTGCGAGAACGGCTCCGGATCGGCCCGGTTCAGGTACGGTCGCAGCTTCCAGCCGTTCTTGCCGTCGTATACCTGCAACGAGGTGTGACCCGCGAACTCGATCGCCAGCCGTTGCTTGTTCGGGCGCTTCACCTTCAGCGTGTACGGCAGGTACGTGTCCACCTTGCCGCCAGCCTCCATCTTTCCCGACAGCGTGATCGACTGCACCGCACGCCATCGGCCCAAGCCGCCACGCGCCGTCACATTCCTTTCGACAATCTGGTCAGCCGTCAGCTTCGGCAGATCCGGCGCGGGGGCCGGAGCCGGCTGCGCGACCTTCGGAGGCGTCGGCACCGGCGAAACCGATGGGTCGCGCACGACCTTGATGGCCGCCGCTTCGCGGGCATAGCCACCCACTGCAAGTCCCAGCGCCAGCCAAGCCGCACGCCACCACATCGACATTCCCGCTTCCTGTTTCATCATCGCCTCCACGGCTCCAGATAGCTCAGCAAAGTTGTTCGTTCTACTCGACGATCAGTCCTTCGAGCCGCAACGAACCAACCACTACGTCGACCCGATCGCCCGGCTTGACCAGCTTGCCAGGGTTCGAAAACACCATCCAGTACTCGCGGCCGGGCTCCTGGTCGATCGCCTGACGCAACGCCCCGATCTGTTCCATCGTCGGCACCGCCAGCTTGGCGCCGCTCTTCCAGTCGATCATGGCTGGCGTGGCACGCTTGTCGCTCAGGATGTGTGCCTTGCCTGGATCGAGCACCCGGTAACGAAATTCCAGCGACGCGCCCGAAGAGACCGAGCGCACCTTCAGATGATCCAGGCCATAACGCAGCGCGTAGTACCGTTCGGCACGGAGGCTGCGCGGTACGCCAGCAGGCGGTGCCAAGCCCGTCTTGCCGGTTGCCGCAGAAGTTCCGGTGGTTGCGCTCGGGGCCGATTGCACTGTCGTTGCACCTGGATTCGACTGCGCCGGTGCGACCGCCGTCAGCAGGGTGCTCGCCCCTGCCACCACGACGAGCATGACTGTGGCTCTGCTACTCTTCATGGGAGTTCCGTGCGGTCCTTCGTCTTCGGCGAGGCTGCGCTCGTATTGAGCGGCCCGGTGCCCTTGTTGCCGCCGGCCGTCGTGACGGGCTTCGCGGTCTCGTCTACCGGCTTCAAGCTGGGCGAACGGCTTGGTCCGACCTCAATCCCGGTTCCCGTCAGCGGTACCGTCAGTACGGTGGTCCCGGTCGGGTGAGCTTCCCACCCCGAGGTGGGCTTTACCGTCCGCCCTTGTTCGCGAACATCGTCACCTTTGTCGTCGGCTTTGTGGTTGACCTGCGCTGGAACCTGCGGCGCCGCAGCCAGCGCGAAGGCGAGTACCGCGGTGCGACACCAAACATCGATCCAATATCTCGTAGGGCGGGAAACTTCGGGGCTCATGATCATCCTCAGGAGAAATCTGCCCGCAGGTTGAACTGCGAGCAGCAAACGCTCCCATCGCCCCACGTCTTCTGCCACCCCCGGTACAGGGGCGATCCGTCGGATCGCTCCTGCGAGGCTGGTTCTTGTGAAATGACTGATCCATTGAAAAGACCTTCTACCGCTAGTGCGCGCCGACCGTCACATTCAGGGTCGCGTTATGCTGCCCCGGAGCCTCAGGACGGAACGTCACGTTGGCCGTACATGAGGCGCCGCCTGCCAGGCCATTGCCACCGATCGGGCAATTGCCGTTGCTGACCTTGAACTGGTTCGCGTTGGCACCGGCTCCGCTGACGCTGAGCCCGTTGATCACCAGCGGTGCAGCGCCCGGATTGGACACCGTCACCGGCTGAGTGCTCGCCCCGCCCAATCGCACGTTGCCGAACAGGGCCGCCGCCGGCTTGACAACCGCGTTCGGCAGGATGGTCGAATTGGCTGGGATCTCGACCGCTCCGATGTCGAAACTTGTGGTGGACCCATCCGGCCTTGGGTTTCCGTAGAAGTCGAAGGCCGGGTGAGCGACCGATGCCGGTACGGCATTGACCGCCGGCGAGGAAGCGGTCGGCGAATAATTGCCGAGCGGCACCCCGTAGCCGGCGGTACCCTTCTGGATCGTTGCATTAACCGTGGTCAGCGGGCCATAGAACATGCTGATCGCGTTGTTGCCTTCGTCCACCGTGGCCGCCGGAGTCAGCGTGAAACTCGCGTAGAACGGGTTGATGTCGGGTACGTTCGGAGGCACCGTGATGCCAACCGCTCCAGGATACGTGCAGCCGGGCACGGGATTGCTGCCGTTGACCGGCGGCGCGCACAAGGTCGGCGAGATTTCCGGCGGCACGCGCGAGCCGTTGCAGTACTGGCTCACGAACCCGGCGCTGGCCGGCGCCTGGTTGTGTGCCGCCGCTCCACCATAGCCGCCCGACGGGCCACTCAACGTGGTCAGGATCGAGTAGGTTGGATTTAACTTGTATCCGCCCGGGTTGCCGCCCACCACGCTGCTGTCTCCGTACACCCCGATGTCCCAATACTGCGGGCCCGAACCGCCGTTTACGCCGGCTGTCGGGCAGGCGCCAGTCACCGTCTGGCTCAATGAAGGAGCCAGCACCACGACCGCCGGACTGCCGGCAGCGCTCATATGGAATGTCCGGTTCTGGAAAAAGATGTCGTTGGCCAGCACCGGGATCGAGACCTTGGTGCAGTTCGGGTGGCCGGCAGGGCACGCCACCGTCGGGACGCTGAACGCCGGGCTCAACAGGAGGCTGTGCACATGAGTCACCAGCCCTGCAGGCTCGGGAGCCGAGGTGGTGATCGCGGTGTTGGTGCAGCCCACCCCGGTTGAAGGGTCGCAGCCCGGCGGCGGTGTATTGGCGTTCGGAGCGTTCACCGTGTCGAACAGCACGCCGGCCGAAGCGGTCGAGTCGTTGGAAGCCACCGTGTTGTTGCGGAAGTCGACCTTCACCGCATCCTGGATCGACACACCCCCTCCGTTCCAGCCGGCGACGTTGTTCACGATGATGTTGTTGGTCACCGAGAGGGCGTACCAGTGGGATGGGGCGTTGGGGTTGTTAAATACGTCGTTGCCATTGATGCTCTGCAGCCGCAGGCCGCCGCCTTCGCCGCTTTCGGCCGTGTTGCCCATGATCAGGTTGGCGTCCACGACGTTACCGGACCCGATGCCGTCGGACAGGGCAGGGCTGCCATCCACGTCGATCTGGCTGTTCTCCGCCAAGGTCCCGTCCGGCGCCGCGCCCTCCACGATGAGTCCACCGCCGTTGGTGGTCAGCGTCGGGTTCTGGCTCTGGTTGAACAGGAACGCGTTATGCGAGATGGTGCCGTTGAAGCTCAGCCCATAGTGGGTCATACCGCCGCCGTCGCCCGAGCTCAGATTGCCGCACACCCAGTTGTGCGAGAACGTGTAGTTGTCGGATCCCGGCGTGATGGTCACTCCGCCGCCGGCTGCGGGCGTGTTCGAGTTCAGCTCGTCGCCGTAAGACATGTTCATCGAGACTGAGTTGTTGTGCATGTTGACGAACGTGTTGATCGCCAGCGGCTGTGCGTCGGTACCAACCAGGTTCGGATCGGGAACCTCCGACAGCCCAACCCCGATGCCGCCGGTCAGGGTGCCGGCATTGCCGGTGATGCGGTTGTTGGAGATTTCCAGGTGGTGGTTCCACCCGTGCACCAGCAAGCCCCCTCCGCCCTGCGAGCTGTTGGTCAGCGTGAGGCCATCGATGCGCGACGGATTGCACAGGAAGTTGCCCGAGTAAAATGGGCTAGTTGGCGCGCAGTCCGTGGTCGCGTTCAGCGTAATGCACCCGCCGTTGCCTTCCGCGCCGCACGTGGTCGAAGCGCTGTTGAACGAATAATTCTCCAGGCCTTTGGCCAGCACGGTGATGGCCGCGCCTTCGTAGGCTCCCATCAGCGTCGGCTCCTGCAGCAGCTCCGCCAGATTGCCGTTCAGGTTGGCGTCCCAGCCGATAATCGGCTCCAGCTCGATCGGATCCACCGCTGCCTGTACCAGGGCGCCGCTCGAGGTGAACGTGCCGAAGCTGCAGGTGTAGGTGCCCGTCGAGTCGTACGGGTTCGGGGCGCCGGTGATCGGATCGGGCGCACCGATCATCTGACCGTTCATACCCAGGCCGAACAGGCAGTCGATCTGACGGCGCCACGGATCGAGCTTGCCCGCCGGATGGGCGTTCGCATTGATGATCGAGGAGGCCGCCGCCACGCCCTGCAGACGCAATGGCTTCCACATGATCACCATCTCGGGGTAGGTCCCGGGTCCGATGACGATCTCGTCGCCCGGGCTGGCGGCGTCGATCGCCTTCTGGACCGCGTTGCTGGTGCCATTCTCTTTCGCGACGTACGTGGGTCTCTTGCCGCCGACCGTGACCATCACGGTGTCGACCGAGCGCTGGCCGCCCGCCGTCGTGATCACCAGCTGGCCGCAGCGCGTAGCGGCCGTCACGCCGTGTTGCTGGATCGTGCAGCTCGACTGGGCTGCCGTCAGAGCGGGCACGCTGACTGTGATCGACTGATCAGCCCACGAACCAACCACCGGCGCGTTGACACCGCCGATCGTCACGGTCCCCGCGGATGTTCCAAACCCATAGTGGCGCGTGATGAATTTCAGGTTGAACGGCGCCGTACCGGCACCCGGTCCCGAGTAGGCATAGTTGGGCACGACCACGTCGCCCAGCGCGGTGATCGTCAGGTTGTGGCCGGCGGCGCTGACCCAGGGCCCTACGCCGCTGACCGTCGTGCCGGATGCGGCATTGGCCGGCAGGCCGTCGCCCGTTCCGGTCGTGCCGGTGCTCGTCGCCACCACGCTCTTGATGCCCGGTGTGGCATCCGGGTAGGCGCAGTCGGGCGGGTTATACCCCTCGGCGAACGCCATCACCGGAACGACCGGCGTATCCAAGTAAACCGTGTCGCCCGGCATGAACGGGAACTCGTAGTCGAACGTGCTCAAGCCCGGGTTGAAGTACGGATCCGTGATCATGATCGGCGGGTTCGTCTGCGCGGTCACGCACCCCAGCGGTTGCGCGGGCGTGGTCGCCGTCGCCGCGGCCGTGCACACGGGCGCGAGGATCGGACCCGGACTGTTCATCTCGGTGATGAACATGTTAGGAGCATAGCCGGTCGGGTTGGGCGGATTGACTTCCCAGGTCGAGTACGCCAGTCCGTTGAAAAGACCCCACTGGTCCGAGTAGGTGCGGGAAACCGTGACGCCATTGAAGTCCTTCAGGGCGACCGGCAGGTTGGGCGGCGCGAACTTCTCCCCGAACGTGGGTGAAGCCTGGTCGAACTCGGACGAGAAATCGTCCAGGATGAACCCGCTGTAGTGCGTGGCCGCTGGCGTCTTGGTCCAGATGAAGAATTCGGCCTGCCCCTGCATCTGGTCCTCCAGCACCAGCTCCTTGCGATCGCACAACGGACGGGAAGCACCCGCGAACGGAGCGACCTGTCCCGACTCGGGCGAGATGCTCATGAAGTCCGGAACGATGCGCACTTCGCCTACGCAAGGCGAATTCAGCGTCGTCAGCCCACCCGGCCCGAAGCCGGCGACATTGGTGCGACCCATCGTCGTGGTCGGGTTGCCATTGTTGCCGGCCGGCGTGCCGTTGACGTTGTACGGGTTCGCTCCTCCGGTGATCGGCCCCGTATACGCCGGGTTGTTCAGGTTGCTGTATATCGCCGGGTTGTAGACCCCGTTGATGTTGTTCTGGTTGATCGAGGCCTGGTCGGGCACGATGAAGATGTCCGACAGACCGATGAATTGCGGGGCTATGACGGCCGAGGCGATCCAGGCGTCTCCGATCAGGATGTTCTTGTCCTCTTCCTTGACCAGCTCGTAGCCCGGCGGCACGATCACCTCGACCACGTATTTTCCCTGCGGCAGGATCGTCGCCGGCGATGCGAGCTGTCCGGCGTTTGGATTGGGGATGCACGCGGTGCAATTGGTGGTCGGGAACTGGTACAGGCCGTCGTACGGGGCCGGCTGCACCTGGTTGAAGTTGTGCATACCGTCATAGCACTTGAACTGGCTGTTGTTCGGCAACGCTCCGGGGGTCAGGTAGTTCGGAGTGTTAAACAGCGTATATGGGAAGAACGGGTCGCTCGTCGACTGTCCCGGGCAGTTCATGTTCGGGATGCCGGGCGCGCGGAAGCCCTGGGCATAGGCGTCCCAGCTGCTGGTCTTGGTCGTGTCGACCAATTTCAGCCCGACTGTTCCGTCCGGCTGTGCCGTCTCCAGGTACAGATTGATCGTGACGTTCGGGACCAGCGGCTCCCATAGGTTCTGGAACAGGATGGCCGGGTCGTCGAACGGACGCGTCGACGAGTACACGACGTGACCGCGGATGCCGCCGTTTTCACCTGGCAAGTACGGCAGCTTGCCCCACTCGAGGACTTCGGTCTGGCTCAGGAAGCCCTGCAAACCCTCCGTCACGACCGTGCCCGGGTCGACACGGCCGGTCGAGTAGTTACCGCCGAAGCCCGCCGGGCCTCTGCCGGCGGCATGAAGGCCCGTGCTGCCGATCAGCTCCGAGCAGTCGGCGGAGGTGCAGTAATACGATCCCGGATACAGCAGGTTGCTCGGAAGCGCAACCGAGGCAGGCTCGAGCGAGTTCAGCAATCCCTGGTAGGAGCCACCGTTGCCGTTGCCGCACGGATTACCCGCGGAATTGCTTTGGTTGCTGCTTCCTCCGGAGAGCGCACCCAGGCAGTTGGTCCCGGAGGGGCCGTCGATCTGCCCGCCGAAATCGTACACCACGTGCACGCCGGTATTCTTGAAGCGGGTGTTGTCCGATTCGGCCACATACCAGCTGAACAGCGGGAAGGTCTCGTTGAAATTGGCGTGGCCGCTGACATCTGAAAACTGAGTGTTGTTGAACCGGCCATTGCGGAACCGGATTCGGTTCGGCACCTGGATCAGGCCGGGCTCGCCGGCCTCCTGGATGCCGTTACCGTTCAAGTCCATGAACGTGTTGGTCAAGATCTTTGTCTGCCACAAGAACACCGGGTAATCCATCACGAACGGGTTCGGCGTCTTGATCGCGCAGATTGGTCCGCTGCACACGTTCACCGGCCTGGACGAGCCGTCGATGATGACGTCATCCCACTGGTCGCCGATCACGATGGACCAGTTACCGTCAGGAACTCCGGTGAACGTGTAGTTGCCATTGGCGTCACAATTGGTGAAGGCGAAGGTCGCGCCGTCGGTATCGCCCAGAGCGGCCCAGCAGGTGGTATGGGCCAACGCCTGGTAGTTGCGCGGGTCGCCCTGTGGGAACACCCCGCTGTCGTACAGCGTCTCGTCCGGCGCACGCGACTCGTGCAGGTTGCTCACCTGGCCTTTGATCGTGTTGGTGCAGGACAGAGCCGCCGGTCCCTTGCAGTACGCGGCCATGCGCGCGTTGATCACGGCCGGATTCGCCATCCCGATGAACGCGTGCCACCCGCCCGGCCCGTATTCCTGAAAGTAGGGCGGCTCGCCCACCTTCACGAACGTGTCCAGGAAGTGGGTGCCGTCCAGCGTGTTGGTCTGGTACCACACCTCGCCGGCGGCCTCGCGCGCGGCCGAGGGATGCACGACCACGCCGAATCGTCCCGGCATCAGGTTCTTCACAATGGCGTTGCCGGCCAGCGGCGACGGCGTGACACCGTCGTCCTCGTATTGCGGGCACACGACGATCCGGCCCGCGGCCACCTGGTTCAGGTTGCCGGCGTTGTCGGGGGCGGTCGCCCCGATCGGGCACGCGTTATGGCCGGTCAGCGGGTCGATGAGTCCGTTCAGCGAGTTGGACAGCGGCATGTTGAAGATGTCGTGTTCCATCTGCCCGGTGAAGTCGCCGGCCTGAGACTGCTCGTCCCACAACTCGACCTGGAATCCGCCCAATCCGGGTTCGTTGTTGTTGCCACCGGTATCGGGCTCGCCGTTCAGTGGAAAGTCGTCCTCGAACACGAAAATAGCGAGTGTCGCGGTCTGCAGCGGGGTCGGTTCCACGTTGATGACGATCGGAGCAAACACCCCGGCCACTGGTGCCGGGATCGGTGCACCGCTCATCGTGTGCCCGCACACCGGAACTTGTTGCCCAGTGGCCGTGGTCGGCGAGGACAACGTCAACTGTTCGCAGCCGGGCTGCGTATAGGTACCGGAGTATCCGTTGGCCCCCACGTTGGCGGGATTGGCGGCATCGCCCGGTAGGATCGAGATGTAATAGCGGGCCGGGGTGACCCCGTCCGGTTCGAAGGCGTTGAGCTGAACGTCCCGCGGCAGCGAAATCGGCAGATACCCGGTCGTGCTCGGAGTGCAAACGCCGTGATTGCAGGTCGCCGGGACATGCCCGCCGGTGGCCGGGTTGTACACGCTTTGACCCCGCTCGCAGCTTTGCGCCCCCGTGCAGCCGCTGGCGACCACGGGGCTGTAACTGCTGAAGAAGGTGGTCGCCAAGGTGGGCGGAACGCCTGGCGGACAGGTCGTCGGCTTGGTGCCGCCCGAACCGTTCTGCTGGCAGGCCGGGTCGATCTTGAACGTCAGGTCCTGTTCGATGATCCATTTGTAATCGGTCATGATCACGCCGGTGGTCGCATCCGCGACCGTCACCGGCAGATTGCTCGGCGTCGGGAACGTCAGCGTAACGGTCGCTGGCGCCGTGCTGGCCGTGCCCTGCGAATTGACCGCGTAATACGAGAAGGTGCAGGTGTTCGGGCCCGAGGGCGACTGCGCGGTGAACGATCCGTTGGACTCCAGCGTGATCGTGCATCCGCCCGTGGTTGAGGTGAAGGGGTTGCCCGCCGTCACGGCCAAATTGCTTGTGCTGGCATACAGTGCGTAGCCGGTCGGATCGATATCGTTGACCAGCACGCCGGGCTGCGAAACGTTCAGCAGCGTCGCCACTTTGCTGGCGTAACTGTCGGCGGTTGCCGTTGGCGCCGTGCCCAGCGTCGCTTTTGCGACCGTCACGGTCGCGCACGTTGCGGACGCCGACGAATACACCGCGGTGCCATTGCCGCAATAGTTAAACGTGAGTCCGGTGTTGACCGCGGTCGGGACATAGGTATACATCCCGTTCGGGTAAAGGCAGTTGGTCTGTCCCGCGGCGGTGCACGCGATCGCGCCGAACGGGACCGCATTGGTGATGCCAACATCATTGGCCAGCACGTTGAAAGTGAACGGTGCGACGCTATTAGCCGGTAGGATGAAGTGGTCGGGATTGGCTTGCGCCGCCACCGTCACGCCCGCCAGCGACACGTTGGCGAAGCTCGACAGTCCGGTCGTGGCATTGACCGTCAGCGCGCCGCCGTTGATCACGAGGTAGGCCTGCATGCCGCCGTCGCGCTCGTTGTTGCTCGACAAACTCAACTGGCGGTCGAAGGCCGGGTAGTAGGTGGACGTATACCCTGCGGCAGCCGTACCGGCCGGCTTCACCACGATGTCCAGCACCTTGCCGGCCGGCATGAACCAGTCGTTCTGCACCTTGGGGCAGCCCCCCACGACGGGCGCGTTGCCGCTCGGGCACGTGGCCAGGGTCGTTCCCTTGGTCAGCGCCAGCGTCACATCGGGTTGCAAGTGACCGTCGTCGGCGATCTCTGTCATCTGCAGACCAACTACCGACGGCATGTGCATGCGCAGACTCGCGTTCACGAAGCGCAGCAGCACGTTGCCGGTCGAATAGTTCGAACCAACGTTCAGCGCCGACAGAGCCGGGTTGGTGCGGTCGAACGAATGGCCGTCGATCAGGTAATACGTCGGAGTGAAATCGACCGCCGGCGGGTAGCACGTGTTGGCGGTCGCAGCCGGCCCGGAAGGCGAGCAGGCCGGGCTCCACTTGGCGAACGGGCTGAACCCGGTGGTGCGCACCGCCGTATCGGCCGCCTGGTTCTGTACCGCGTCGACTTCGCTGAGGAGCAGCACGGCATCGGCGTCGTAGGGGACTCCAGTGGTCGTCACCGCGCCGGTTGGACTCGGATAAGCGGTCCCGGTCGCGAAGGTGGCCGTGCCGCCTCCGGTCGGCGCGTTGGTTACGACCAGCACCCCGTAAAGGCCCATCGGGCCCTGGATCGACGGATAGCTCCCGCTCTCGATCAGGTAGGTGCCGGGCGTCAGCGAAGTCCAGCTGTAGGTGATGGTACCCGTGGTCGCGGCGGCCTCCTGTACAAACGCCTGCGCGCGAGGGCCCTGGGTCGGCGGCACGAACGGCGCCTGACCGGTCACGACCGTGGTCCACGTGGTCGCGGTCTGCGTGTCATGTTGCGGCCGTCCGCTCTCGCGCGTCGGATGGCCCGCCCCGTTCGCGTCGGCAGGGTTCGGAAGCTGCCCGACGATCGTCAGCGAGGTCGGCACCGGCAGCGTGTTGGTCAGGATGATCTTCAGCCCGGTCGTGCTGGCACCTGCGGTCGCGGTGTACGGCACGGTGATCAGCGGCGGCTGCCAGACGGTGCTGGGGGCGGTGGAGCCGACCGATTGCGCAGCACCGCCGGTCTGCGTACAGGTCGCCCCGCCGCTTGGGGCCGCAGTGCCGGTACCGCCGGCAGTCGTTGCAGTCGGGTTGCCGCACAGCCAGCCCCACATTGGAACAACATTGCCGTCGGGCATCAACGCGGTCTGACGCAGCGCAGTCAGATTGACGACCGACTGCGCGCAAGCGGTGCCCGCAGCCAGCAGGAGAGCCGATCCGGCAAGGATCGCGGTGCTCAAGGTTTTGGTAGTCATACGCATGTTCTGCTCCTGGCTCTCACAGCGTTTCGTCGATGTACCAGACCGGGGGATCGACCAGCATCATCATCAGCATGCCGCCCGGAAAGACGTCGTCGGTGGTGATCTCGCGCTCGTTATGCGAGTGCCACATGAACGCGATTCCGGATTCGAGCGGCGGGTTCTGCAGTGCGCCGCCCGGCGGCAGCGGCGTCGGTCCACGGCTGCGGTTCACCGCATCCGGACCCAGGTAGGGCGTGCCGTTGAACCAAAGGCCGTTGGTCGCAACCATCGGATCGGGCAGCGTCGCCGGTCCTCCGACACCGATCTGTGCCGCCGGGTGGGCCTCGAGCGGGTGTTCATGGTCCGCACACCACTCGCCGTAGTTCAACGATGCCGCGGTTGGGTTACTCAAAGCGCCCGCGGCGGTAAAGCGGGGTGCGATCGCGCCAGAGGCGTGCGTGAAGTAACCGTTCGCATCCGGGACGCACTCCGGTTCGCACGCTGAGGACGTCCCCGACATGCTGGAGGCGGCGGTGCAGGCCGGGCGAGTACTCCCGTCGCTCAACTTCGGCGTGTGGGCGTAGATGTCCCAACCCAACCCCTTGCCCGACCAGTAGAAAATGCCGTCGAACGCCTGGCCCGGCCAGGTGTCGGTGTTGAACATCATCAGCCCCGCCAGCTTGGTCTGATCGGTCTGGCTCAGAATCAGATTGCCGTCGCGCGCCAGGATCCGCACATGGTTGGCGTGCTCGTGGAACGGATGCTCCCAGCGCCCCTGGCCGATCGTGCGTATTAGCACCGCGTCCAGCGGATGCATGTGCGGGTTGCCGTTGTACGGCTGGGCCGGGTAGTTGGGCGCATAGTCCGCATCCATGTCGTCCGGCATCGATCGCCCGTTGATCACGAAATAGCGCGGGTGGTAAGGCTCGGTGACCACGGACAGGCACCCCCGCGCGGCCGTGCAAGTCGGGGTTGCCTTCACCTGCACCTCGGCCTGTGCGTGGATGGCCGGGTCGATCTCGCCCCACTGCCACAGATACTCGCGGTCGTAGCAGGTGGCCGGATGGTCATAGGCGGCGGGCGCCAGCCGATACTCCACACCTCCTTCGAGTCGGCCGCCCAGGGCCACGCAGGGCGACGCGGCCGTGCTGCCGAGCGCCACGCCGGGGGTACTCGGCAGCACCACCAGCGCGCCGTACATGCCCATTTCGACTTGCAGATCTGGCTGAGTGCCGCTGTAGTAGGCGTGGGTGCCGGCCTTGCCGGTCGTGTTCAGCGTATAGGTGATGGTTGCACCGTGGGGCGCCTCCATCGCCAGCAGCCCTTGCGTGCCGCCGCTGGCGGTCATTTGACCCGCCGCGGGCGTGCCGCTCGCGATCGGAGTGAACCCGGTGAAGATGATCGAGGTGTTGCCAGCGGCCGCCGGCAAATTGTTCATCAACGTCACGGTGACCGTCTGGCCCTCGGTCACGATCAAGGTCGGGCCGGGCAGCTGCATTCCAGGACAAAATCCGAGGCCGGCCGGGGGGTTGAAAATGGCCGGTGCGAACGTCGGCGTGAATCCGGCCGCGCAACCGTAGCCCCACGAGTAGAGCTGCACGCCGTCCGGTTGCGAGCTATAGCCCTGGTTGGCCTGCAGGGCGAACGAGATGCCGGTGATGCCCGGTGTCGCCGCGCCCGCCGTGCCGGCCGCGAAGGCCAGAGCGGCCAGCGCGCCCAGCCTGGTCAACGAGCGTCGTGCCGATCCGCCGCAATTCTTCATGATCGAGCTCATCGTTGCAGTCTCCTAGGGCGTGACGACCACTTCGGTCATCAGGCCACCGAAGTTCTCTGCGTCGTTCGAAAGATGGTCAAGGTTGGGCGTGTAGATGAAATACGTGCCAACGGGTACAGGGGTCGTGCAGACATATGTCGGCGCCGATCCCCGGACCGCACAGGCATCCAGCAACGCGTCCATCGACTCGCCGCCACCGATCGTGATCGAGTTGGTGTAGTAGTCCATGTTGTTGCCGGCCTGGTCACGCAGCATCTTTGCGTTCCAGCCGATCACATGCAGCGGGATGCTGAGCGAGCCGAGCGTGTGATATTCCGTCACCGACAGGTTCACCACGCGCAGCGCGGCGATCTGCGGTCCCCCGTCGGGCGCACCGGTCTGGCTCAGGACGACCAGCGTCGATATCGGCTGCTCGGGGCGCGGCTGGGCATCGGAGCCTTGGGTAACAATCGCGTTGCTACCAGGCGAACTCGACGTTCCCACGTCGGGATTCGAGGTGCCGTCCGGCAATCCGCCGGTCCAACCAGCAGTCGCGACCACGGAGCTCGTCCGCACGCCCACCGTGTCTGGATAGCTGCGGCCGTTCAGCAGGAAATACTTGTCCTTCATGTCGGAGAAACCTTCGGGGTTGAAGGTCATGCCGACGAAGTGGAAGTTCGGATCGAAGCCGTGCATCTGCATCGGCACGTCGACCTCGTAGCGCGTAGAGCCGTCTCCGTCGTTGTAGACGTACTTGTAGCCCGAGGTGTGCGTGACGCCGTTGTTCGCCGCCGGCGACGGCACCGAGCACAGGATGTCGGCGCTGGGTGTCGTTCCGGCCGTTCCGTTGTACAGCTCGCTCTCCCCGTTTGAGTTGCACGCGGTGCGCGGGTCACTCTGCTGGCTCAATCCGGTCGCCGTTCCGAACGCGCCGTGGCTGAGGAGCGTCCCGCTACCGGTCATCGCGTAGTACAGATTCGTTCCGACCGGCACCCGGTTCTGGCGCGGCCGTACGTATAGCTGCCCGACCATCCCCATCTGCAAGTGCTCCGGCGGCGTGATGTGGCAGTGCCAGAAATACGTTCCCGCATCGGGCGCCAGGTAGTAGTAGGTGAAGCTGGCGCCGATGTTTATCGCCAGAGACGCATCCGGGACCCCGTCATAGAACGAGGAGGCATTCGGGTAGCCGTGGAAGTGGACCGTGTGCTGCTCGAACAGGTCCGGCCGCATGATCATCCCGACGTTGGTCAGCGTCAGGAAAAACTCGTCGTCCTCGTCGAACGCCATCTCGGGGGCCGGGATGTTGCCGTTCATCACCCCGGTGTTCATGATCGCCGCCGGGTCGGTTCCCGGGGTCTGGCTTGCAGGCGAGGTGGGCGTGAATGTCACGCTGGGCGCGTTCAGGTAACCGTTGCCCGGATTGCTGATGCCTACCTCGATCACGGACCCGTTGCCGATAGCGGCGGTCCCGGTCGCCTGCACATGGGTGCAGGTGACGCCGTTGATTACCGAGCCGACCGGGGAGCAATCCGGGGGCCCGAAGGTCACCAGCGGGGGCGTGGCGTAGCCGGCGCCGGGCGTCGCAGTCGGAAAGTTGGCCGGATCGTTCAAAATGACCGCCATGACCCCGGTCGGCGTGGTGGAGGTGAGCCCGTTCCCGAGGAGGACTACTTGCCCCGCCGCCGACCGGTACCCGGCAGGCGGCAGGTAGCCGACCGCTCCGTTCAGGCTGCACGACGCCAGCGTCGTATTGGGAGCCAGGGGATTGGGCTGACCCGGCTGATAGGGATTGGGCTGACCGTTGACATAGTTGGTCAGGCCTGATGGGTCGCAATACGGTTGGTTGAATTCGTCCGGGTAGTCGGTGCCAGCCTGTCCGTTTTGGATCTTGTCCAGGCCGCTCAGCGGGCCGAACGCGAACATGAAAGTCTGGCTGCCGTCCGCCTCGCTCATGTAGCCGTCGCCACCGGAGATCTGCTGGCACTTGACCCCGCCGCCGTTGCTGACGTACTTGAGCGGCACGTTGTTCGTCAGAGTCAGAGGGGGGCTATAGATGGTCGGCCCCGTGTACGAGGGCTCGCCTTGTGCGCTGGTCGGCGCCGCCGGGTGCCACAGGGTGCTGTTCGGACACTGCACCATGAAGTTCTGGGCCGCGGCTGGCAGTGCGACCAGCAGTAGCAGGTACGCGGCGGCACCGCGCAGGTACAGCTCGAATCTGGACATTTGACCTCCCGCCAGGACAAGTAACGACCGCAGGGTTCTCAAAAGGTGTCTCCTCACAAAACCCCTCCACCCCAAAACAGCGGCCCGCTCTCCGCGCCGCCCGAAACAGTTCAGTTGCACCTACCAACCATTCACACCGAGGCGCCTCGAAACCCGCTATCGATCCAGCTTCGAAGTCGCTTGCACCGCTTCGCCGATCGATTCATTCAAGATCTTTTCTTGATATATACAAGATTTATTCTTGTACTCTCAGGATCATGGCGTACTATAAATGGGCTACTGGATTACATGTTATGGGTATATTTCCCCGATTTTGCACAGGCGGCCCCCTTCGGTACGGCTGGATTTGAAACTTTGCTCGCCGCGACTCTTAACCCCGGCGCGGCGCCGGGCGCGCGGCGATTAGGAAGGTCCCAAAGGGGGTCGTCGTTCTGGAAAGCCGACGGCAATGCAGTGTCGCGATCCGACGGCTCGGAATGAGCAGCTGCCCTTCACTGCTCAGCAAAAACGTATGCCCCGCAGATCAGAGCTATCACGGCAGATTGCAGCACGTGCGAAGCCGGATGGCGGCCTCATGCAGCACCAGTCCGTCGAGCGCGTGCGACAACTCGGCCGCCATCGGCTTGGCGCCGGACGCTGAACACCGATCGAGGGTCTGTCGGATGTCTTCCAGCAGGCGACGGTGCTCATCGCAGTACGGGGACTCTGCTATCGCGAAATAGGCGCCGGAACAAGGCAAAATCTCGCGCAGTATGCGGATTGCGGCGGTCAGTCCCCGCCCATGCTCGACGGTTTGCCGGTATTCCCTGATCAACGCAAACAAGCGGTTGCGATGTTGGGCCAGGCGGCAGCGTGCCGCCAAGGGCTGGCCTGTGTCGCAGTCCCGGAACTGGAATTCCATGTCCACGGAACGCACCTTTCCTTCGTTCAAAAAGTTGTCGTTCGCGCTTTGAGCCACTTGGCTTTGGCTCGGGGTCAGGGCAATTATCATCGGGCAATTTGCTTATCTGATACAATCATATTTCTTGTGCCTATTAGGCATATATCTCGATATTAATGAGTACACAGATCATTTGAATGGGTAAACTCACCCATTTTTGCCTGAAAAGATGCCTTGCGTCCCGGTCTCCGGATAACATGCCTTGCGTACTTTGAGGAATACCAGTTCCTCGCTGCGACGCAGCACAGAACATTTAGGGCTTAAGGAAATTCCTTAGTCAAGGGAGGCATTTGCTCAGATAACATTGGGCCGATAGCCCGATCCAAGCTGAGCGCGTATCGAGTAGGTGCCTGGGCAACAGCGGACGTTGTGTCCGGCCCCGGCGAGCTGACCTGCAAGCTGTACTTCTAGAGATAGCAAGGGGCCAGGCTTGATCAACATCCTGATCGTCGACCGTCATGCGCTGGTGCGGAAGGGCATCCGCGCGCTGCTTCAAGTACAGGCGGATCTCAGCGTCCTTGCGGAGGCGGGCAGCTATGACGAAGCCATCGAGGCACTACGGGCGCACCGCTTCGATGTGGTCATCGCGGATATCGCAATGGACGGGCCCGAGCCCGGTCGAGACAGCCTCGGACTGATCGCGCACGTGCACGCCGTTCAGCCCCAGGCGCGAATGGTCGTTCTAACGATGCACACCGAAGACGCTTATGCGTCCAGAGCCCTAAAGGCAGGAGCCAACGGCTACGTCACCAAGGACGCAACTCCGGAGCTCCTGGTCTCGGCAATTCACCGCGTCATGTCGGGAGCCCCGTTCCTGAGTCCTAGCGTTGCCGAGAGTCTTGCCCTGAAAGTGGCGCGACAGGACGACGCGTCCCTCGCGCACTTGCGCTTGTCAAAGCGCGAATTGACCGTTTTCAACCTGCTGGCCCACGGGAAAACCGTCAATGACATCGCACATCAGCTCGCGCTAAGTGCCAAGACGGTGGGCGCTCACAAGATCAACGTGCTGCGCAAGATGAAACTTCGTACGGTGGCCGAGCTGGTTCGTTACGCCATTGAGCACGAGGTGGTCCTCCCCTGGTAGCGTCGCCGGCTCTCATGGCCCGCTTCAACACGATAACCGAGACAGTACATGATCAGTCAGAACCTGAAGTCCCTGAAATTCCGATGCATGGCCGTTGGACTGCTACTCGCGGGCCTGACGACGGGACTGGCGATCGACGTCTTCCGGGACTTCTTGCACCCGGCGCGCGCACAACCGTTGCTGCTCGAAAAGCGGGAACTCGCTCTCCGCGGCGACCTCGAGCTGGAGCGCGCGGTGCAAGCGCTGAAGGATTGCATCCTACGCGGCGAAGCCTCGTACAGCGAGGACTTCACGAAGCACATGGAGGAAGTCGATCGCGCCGCCTTCCAATACCGGGAAGGGGGCCGGCTCGGTCAGGTAGAAGAAGAGGCTCTTGTGAGGTTGAACGAGGCGCTGCCGAAGTACCGAGCGGCTCTCTACTCGGTTAATCGAATGCGCGCCAAAGACGCGCCGATAACCGAGATCGACACGCTCGTAAAGGGCGGGGATCGTCCAATCTCCGCGGCATTCCGTGAACTGGAAGCTGCCGCATCTGACCCGAATGCATTTGACCGTTCCCTGTTTCGCGAGGCTGCGGTCGTGATTCTGTGTGCCGTATTCGCGGGCGCCCTACTGTACTTTTCGTTCGCCACTCGAGTGCAGCCGAGCGAGGACGCTGGCGACGACAGTCGGTCGCTGCGGGAACTGTCGAATCGTATCGTGCAGTGGGAGGAAGAGAGAGAGTCGAGGGCTTTTTCCGTGCTGCACGACAAGGTGTGCCAATCGCTCAGCGCCATCATGTATCTGCTGAAAGGCGCAGAGCACTTTGCTCCGGACCGAGCAAATGCCTCCTTTCGGTCGAACGTAGAGCCCATCATTCCCTCGCTGCAGGCTGCCATTCGCGAGACCCTTGCAATTGCAGTTGACTTGCGCCCGCCGAGAATGCAGGAGTCCGGACTGCTCGGGACGCTCGATTCGGTCTGGGAGGATTGCGTCATGCTCCGACCTGGCCTCGAGATCGTGGCGCGGAGGCAACTCAAAGAGGCGGACATCCCCGAGGAATTGAAGCCGGTGATTTTGCGGATTGCCCGAATGGCCCTGGATTGGGCCGACCAGGAGTCCGGGGCGCGCCGATTGACATGGGATCTCGCGCGGGAACAAGGTCAGATTCGGCTCTCGGTCCAAGTGCTCGGCCGAAGCGAGGCGGGCCGCGATGGAGAGCCGATCGCAGGAATGCCGTCCGATCTGACGGACGCCATTCGCGCTCGCATCGTAATGTCGGGTGGAGCCTCAGACGGAGCTCGTGCTATCTCCGGAGGTCAGACGCTGCTCGCAAACTGGCCACTGCCCGCGTCTTTCGCGACCCGCAATAACGGGCCGTGCGACACGACGACCCGATACAACTGGAGTACGGGAACCGGGAGCCCCTAAAGCCTGGCCTGCAGGCGCCACGGCACACCTCTCGCGGCGCTGGAAGAAGCGGCGCCGGAACTGGGGACGAGCGATCGATGCAGCATGCATGGCGCGTTAACCAGTCATTCCCGATTGAGCTAGGCGCCGTCCGAAACGAGACAACGGTCCGGAACCCCGAGCTCGAACGGCTTCAACAGATGACGTCGCGCGCCACGATCAGGCGAACGCCGACATCATCGCCGAGCTGCGAACGACGCTCGAAATGAGCTGAAGTCCCCCGCGTCCGCGCGGGTTTCTTATATTTTCGGTCTTGCCACCTATCCTGCGCTCAAGAAAAACGGGTGTCGGTGTCTAAGATTTGCAGTAATTCTGCAGCAGTTTTGCAGTGATTGCATTGGGCGATGCATGAGATGTGCATGAAAGTTGCCGTATTTTTGCAGTAGAAATGCAGTAGGGGATGCTGTGAGCGCGCACACGTGGCGCATCCCGCGATCAGGAATGCAGCACCTTAGGATCGTTTGTTATCAGACCGACGCGCGCAATCTCGCGAATCTATCGAACGTCCGGCTCTGTCGAGGCTGGAT
>Ga0210408_10000404_pt1 | contig 56965 bp, 39 predicted proteins | sample IncBWH4MmetaG_FD_155471 | JGI IMG/M metagenome (GOLD analysis project Ga0210408, IMG submission 155471) | Forest soil microbial communities from Barre Woods Harvard Forest LTER site, Petersham, Massachusetts, United States - Inc-BW-H-4-M | ecosystem: Environmental > Terrestrial > Soil >... | reverse complement strand
AATCTGCCCGCCGGGGCTACGCCCGAACTCGGGCGCATAGCTGGAGGTCTGGATGCGGAACTCCTGCATCGCATCCACGGAGACCAAACCGTTCGTTCCGCCTTGTATCGTCCAACCGGGTATCGATCCGGCTGACGTACTGCCCAGGAAGGCACCTGTCAAGACGCCGGTGTTCGCGCTTACTCCATCGACCATGAAGTAATTAGCGTCGGTACGCTGTCCGTCTACGCTGATCTGCCCAGGATCGGCCGGGGTAAAAGTAACACCAGGCACCAGAGCAATGAGCGACTGGAAGCTGCGCCCGTTCAGCGGCATGTTTTGCACGAATTGGTCGTTCACAACCGTACTCACCGCCGCCGAGACGGTTTGTAAAACGGGCTCTGCGCCGGTAACGGTGGAGGTTTCTGACACGGAACCCAGGGCAAGTCTGAAATTCTCGTTGACCGCATCCTGCACATATAACCGCAAGCTGGGTTGGACGACGGTGCGAAAGCCTTCTTTCTGAATGGTCAGGCGGTAGGTGGCCGGACGCAGGTCCGGTATGACGTAGATCCCATCCTCGTTGGTAAAGGTGGTCGTCGAGACGTTGGTCTCGATGTTGGTGATCTTGCATTCGGCACCGACGATCACGGCGTCGGTCGGGTCCGTGACCCTGCCGGAAATACGGGCGCCTTCCGTTTGTGCGAAGGCCACAACCGAGGTGAGAAGGAAACTCGCGATGAGCACCGGGTACTTCAACAGAATTTTCCCTAGGCGCTCGCACGAAGCGATTAGTTGCGCTTCGCGCGAATGCAACCAGGAAGAATATTCTCGTGAGTGGGCATGTTTCAAGCCGCAAGAGCGAGTCCAGGGAGTTCCTGGGAACCGAGCCAACCTCTCACTTCTTGCCCATCCGGACGCGGGGCAATAACCTACCGCCGACGAAGGTATGAGGCACGACACGCCCGATCTTCCGCCGATTATTGTGCTGCTTCAGAACTCTCCACTTTCTTCTTCGCTGTGACGAGCAAAACGGTCAAACCTCTGGATGAGGCTCTCGCGCATACGATCGGTCACAAACTCCAGTTTCACCACCCGTTCCAACAATTCGCGGTCAAGGCAATGACCGAGGTAGAGGTTAACGATGTCCCTTGGGGTCACACGCAGCCTATGGCTCTCAAGCAAGTTAATGGCGTCGCCTGCCCCGATCTCACCCTCTTCGATGACAGCAAGGTAGAACCCTGTGCGCTTGCTCTCCAGATATTTCGGCAAGACATCGTCGCGACCAAGCCGTGCGTTAAGCTTGTAGCAAGGCTTCCGAGGAATCGTGACCATCACCACTGCGGTTCCGATCCGATACTTCTCGCCGACATAGACACGGTCGTCCAACCAGTCTTGCGTGGTCACATTCTCGCCGAAGCTACCATAGGGTAAGGACGAATCTGCGAGCACAGAGTGCCAAAATTCGGTGTAGTGTTCGTAGGGGTACGCAAAGAGCGCCTTGAGTCTGCCACCGTGATTTTCGGAGTTGGCATGTTGGTCGCCGACCAGACCAGGAAGGCCGACCGGCACTTTCCCGAGCACCGCCTCCTTGAAAATCGCAGTGTTGAAAGTCCTGCCTTTCCATGCTATCTCTCGAATTTTGCCAAGATTGACTGACATCACCTGCATGCGCGCGCCTCCTCTCGGGTTTTTGCGCTTACTGTTGTGCGCTTCTGGGGTTCCTCGTCCAACGTCCGAAGCTTGGCACCGTTACTCGATGGCTGCAGCAAAGCCCTTCCATCGGAAGGCCGGCTTGAATTGCCGAACCGGCGCGTGCGGACTGCCTCCCCACCTTCATTAGCTCAAGGTAGGTACTTCCTTTGGGGGGAATAAACTGTCACTTGTAACAGTGCCGGGGGTGCTAAAACGCACGACTACACACATGCCTGTGTTCGTTTCATCACCGAACCACTGTATGTTCAGAACACGCGACGAGATTCTGAAGGAACGCCGCCCACTAAAAGTCGAATATGGATAGTTGTTGGATTCTGTGGCGGCGCTCCTCTTTCGGCACGACCCGACTGGAATCGCGTTTGAGAGTTTGAGAACGAGAATGGCGATGAATACGAACCTGAGGCAGGTACCACGCTGCTCCGACTACGAGACTGGGAATCTGCCAGAAATGTCCTCCGCGTCGTGCACGCGGAGTTTTTTCGGTTGTTCGAGGCACTGAACTCTGGTCCAGAAGGACGGTGTGCGGAAATAGCTTCGGAGACTTGGCACTTCTGGTAACCGTATCGACATCGCCCGCCCAAGAAGCTGCCACTTAGCTGAGGTGAGAGGAAAAACTCGATGGCAGCAATAATCGGAGCCAAAAGTACATTCCGATCACGGACTTCAGCAACAGCCACGCCTATCACAACAGTTTGATCGCTCTTGCCCTGCGGCACCAGGAGCGACGTTTACTCTGGGGCTATCGCGCCTGCACCTGAAGGCGCGGCTGTATCCAAATGTTTGGCAACCGCAATCTCTAGATTGAAGTGCATGGCGTCGCGTCCGAGTGCTGCACCCAACTGCGATCTCTGCACCACGCCAAGCACACGTGGGTTCATCGCAACCAGCCAAAGTGTGATTCCACGCTCACGCTGTCGCTTCTCGCCGTCGGTCAACATCTTGAGGGCTGTGTACTCGAGATCGAAAACAGGACTGAGATCAAAGGCAACGACCTTGGGCTGCGCTTCCTCAATCAAGAGTTTTATTTTCTGCGCGATTTGTCCAGCATTGGCGAAGAAAACCCGGCCCTCTAATCTCAGCAGTAACAACCCGGGAAATGTCTCATCTTCGGGATGTTCCTTTGATCGGGGCCGGAACACATTCGTGCCCGGCTTGCGGGCGAGGACGTACACCGGCGGATCAGCCACCTGGTAAGCGAGTGCTACGAGGGAGACAATGATGGCCACGATGATCCCCTGCAGTGTTCCCACAAGCGCCACACCGGCAAATGCGATGAGAGCCCACCTGAACTCTGTTCGACGTACACTGAGAATCTCCCGGAAATCGACCGGCCGTATGAGTCCGATGGAGTAGACAATAACCACCGCGGCAAGTGTGGCTTGCGGCATCAAAGCAATGAGCGGCGCCAGCAGAATCATCGTCACCAGGGTCATCGCCGCTGTTACGATTTCTGCCAGTTGTGTGCGTGCTCCGGCCAAACGATTCACCGCTGTCTGGCTGGTACCACCGCCACCGGGCATCGCGCCGAGAAGCGCGCCGCCGGCATTTGCTAATCCGGTCGCCAGTAACTCCCTGTTAGTTTGCAGCGAGGGTTCATCGTTGCGCACAAAAGCACGCCCGGCTGCGATTGTTTCAGTAAAGCTCATGAGCGCGATGCCCAAGGCGCCGGGCCAGAGTCGAGCCGTGAGCGAGAAGGCCGGAGCAGTAAACCTCGGCAAGCCTTGCGCAATGTGGCCAACCAATTCAACTCCGTGTGCATGCAAGTTCAGGAGGTAAGCCCCGATAATGCCCGCCGCCACTGCGATCAGTGGAGCTGGAGCTTTCGGCATGAGTCGCTCGATTGCGACCAAGAGAGCAATCATGGAGACTCCTACGGCTAGTGTTGTTAGCGAAGTCCCGGGAAGGCCGTGGACCGTAGCAAGCAGGTTCTGGACGAACGAACCCTTTACAAAATGAATGCCGAGAAGTTTAGGGACCTGATCCAGAACGATGACGAGGCCAATGCCTGCCTTGAAACCAATCAAAACCGGTTCGGAGATAAAATTGGCAACGAAGCCCAGTCGCAGGATCGAAGCGAGTACAAGCATCAATCCCACCAACAGCGTCAGCATGGTCAAGGCACTCAATAGCGATGCTGGATCTCCTCCCGGCACTGCCTCGCCCAGCTCGGCGGCGGTCAATATCGCGAGCGTAGTAGTCGTGCTTACGCTGAGTACGCGCGAAGTGCCTAGCACCGCATAGATCACCATCGGCAGAAAAGCCGTGTATAGTCCCACCTGCACCGGCAGTCCTGCGATCGTTGCATACGCCATCGCTTTGGGAATGACCACTGCAGCAGTGGTCAAACCGGCGATCACATCGGGACGCAGCCATTCTTTCCGGTAAGAGACAAGCCAATCTTCCATTGGAGGCAATCTACATGCTAGGGAGCTCAGGCCTGGCGAGACACTGGCAAAAGTAGCAGGCGAGCAATTGTGGTTTGGTTGCTGCTGAATCCCCACAGGCCAGTCTTTCTAATCCGATCAACTCGCGGTTAAGATCGGCAAACAGGAAACTATGTTTTTTGGTCGCAGAATCACTTCACGATAATACCCAGGTCGCTTGAGTCTATGAATGCCGGGCGACCCACACAGCGGGAGTAAGGTCCGGGAGGCACCGGATCGGGAGATCGGCTAGCCCGAGGAGAATCGCGGAAAAGTAGTCGCGTGCCGGCCCTTTCAGCCTGCGGCAGCTTTCGACGACCGAGAGAATCGCCGCAACCTTAGGACCCGCCCGTGGGCTGCAGATGTGCAACCAATTTTTTCGACCAAGAGCTACCGGACGCATGGAGTTCTCCGCCAGGTTAGTACTTAGCTCTAATTCGGGATACTCCAAGAAGAGGGTGAGCTTCTTCCACAGTGCCAGTGCGTACTGGCAGGCCTTGCTAAGTGCGATGGATGTCAAAGCAGCGGACTGTGCAGCCTCGATCTTACTGTGGATACAAAGGGTAACTTTCACGAGCATAAGGAACCCGTAAGCCGGTCCTTGGAGATTGGTTTCATTGGCCATGCATACAGCGACGCGATTGTAGCGTCGCCTTCAAGTTTCAGACGCAGCGGACCGGACGGGATCTGGTAGACGCGCGCGGTCAGAGCGACTGTTTCGTTGGCGAAAACTTCCAGGACCGAGCCGTCGAGGAACATGTGCAGCCTCACCGTAGAACCCGTAGGACCTGGAAGGGGCGCCGTTATCGTGTTTACTCGAAGTTCGCGACCGCATGATTGGTGGGAGCATGAGATAGAAAAGAAGTCTCCAGCTTCCGAGTAAAGGCGCAACTTGAACTCATCGGCTTTCGGATGAAGATGCGCGTCTATTTCTGCGGCAATATCCTTGATCCGAACTGCGTTAATGTTTTCCATTTGATCTGCGCGGAGAATGGCAACATCAGGCGCCACCTCTGTCTGCAATTCGTTTTGCGAGCTCAACGAAAGCATACGCGGAAGCGACATTGCACCGGCCCATCCCGCCGCAATTAGATCAGCGTCGGGGCGCGCTTCCGGAATCCATCCCCAGAGAATCCGTCTGCCGTCCGCGTCGAGCATGGTCTTAGCGGCGTAGTACGAACCCCAGTCAACCACACCCTCTTTCTCCGGGGTGAAGCGCTGCTGGGCGTAAGTGCCCACCTTCCACCGAACTTTGCCCATGGTGGAGATCAGCAGCACGTGCTTTCTGCCGAGCGGGAAAAAGTCCGGACACTCCCACATCTCCCCCGTGTCGACTGGATTGACGCTCGTGCTCTGGCTTGGTGAACCTTCGATCAGCGGATTAAGATACGTCCAGTGTCGCAAATCTCTCGATGTATAAAGAAGGATTATCCCGCCTTTGCCACGCGCCCCAGACCCGAGAATCAGCATCCAATTGTCCCCTTCGCGCCACAGTGCTGGATCCCGGAAACCAGTGACTTCAATTCCGGCGGGCGGCGTTGCGATGACCGGCTCGGAAAGTTTTTTCCAGCTACGCAGATCATTGTCCTGCGCAACTGCAAGGCATTGTGTTTCGCGCCACGTGTGGACGCCATCGCGAAGCGTTGCATGACCCGTCGAAGACGGTGGAGCGACTGCTGTGTAGATCACGGTGGGCTTCCCGTGATCGAGGACCGCGCTGCCGCTGAAGACTCCGTCGGAGTCCGGACCGCCCGGCGTAGGCGCGATCGCGATTGCTTCGTTCTGCCAATAGAGCATATCGGAGCTTGTCGCATGCGCCCAATGCATGTTGCCCCAGGTCGCGCCGCGTGGATTGTACTGGTGAAACATGTGGTATCGGCCATTGAAATAGATGGGTCCGTTCGGATCGTTCATCCAGTTGTGCGAAGGGATGAGGTGATACTGCGGTCGCAGCGGGTCGGACGCTAGCTTCCTGCATAAGTCGGTATCGTCTCCGTTGCTACTGGCGAGGAGCGAGCCGCTCCACAAAGAACCGACAGCGACAGCGCTAGACATTTGCAGGAACATTCGGCGAGTGGGCATGAGTTCACCGTCGCCCCGATGTAGCGGAAGGCAGTATCGGTGTGGTTTATTTCTTACCACACCGAGAGCAAAGAAGTGTTGGATATAATCGGGTGAAAGTTCTACTTTTCATGGTGTTTCGATCTCTGTTCCAACTGAGTCAGTCGATCGTTCTCGCGCTCGCCCTCGTGAGCGGAGTAACACACGCGCAATCGCACCCGTCCTCCAGCACAGCTTCCCAGCCAGCGGCGTTGCAGAAAGGGCGGGCGGCCTTGAAGAAAGGAGACCTTTCGGAGGCTCGCGCCGAGTTGGAGAAAGCCGCGCACCTGGCGCCGAACGACGCCGCGGCTCAATCCGCGCTCGGTTGGGTGCTGGCACTGCAAGGTGAGAACGAGGCGGCGGTTGCTCATCTGCGGACCGCACTCAAGATCAAGCCCAGACTCGTGGAAGCGCAGTTGACCCTTGCCAGCGTTTTGTCAAAGCAAGGACATCTGGCGGAGGGCGTGGCGGAAGCAAGAGTGGCGATCAAGATAGCTCCGGGCAACGCAGAGGCTCACCGGACCCTGGCGAGAATCCTCAGCCAGACTCAACCTGACGAGGCGTCGAGCGAGATGCAACGCGCGGTTGAACTGGCGCCGGAGCGTGCCGACCTGCGGGACGAACTGGGGACCATATTTGCCCAGCGGAAACAATTTCTGGAAGCCGAAAACCAGTTCAAGGAGGCGATTCGATTGCAGCCGAACCTCGAATCGGCGCACCTGCATCTCGGTGCTGCGCAACTGCTGCAACAGCAACTTGATGATGCCGCGGGTGAACTAGGCAAAGCTGTGAGTCTGAATCCGCAGGATGCGACGGCTCATTATTACCTGGCGAAAACTCTGACCGCGCAATCGAAGAATGGCGAAGCCCTGGCAGAGTTGAAGAAGACCTCCGCGCTGAGGCCAGAATGGTTCGACTTGCAGGTGGAGTTAGGGATTGCAAGCCAGCGCGCGGGAGATGCGGATGGAGCGGTGGCGGCATTTAATCAAGCAGTGAAGCTGCATCCGAATGACGCCGAGGTTTACAACGACCTGGGATTAGCCCTCTTGCAGAGAGGTGATTCTGAGGCTGCCATTCCGACTTTCAAAACTGCAGTGCAATTGCGCCCACAAGATGGAAGCCTGAGGGGAAACCTGGCCGCCGCCTACCTCCAGTTGGCGAATTTTGATGCGGCCGTTACTGAGCTGGAAACAGCTATCAAAATTACCCCGGCTGATCCTTCTCTTCACTACAACCTGGGCCTCGTCTACAAACTGAAGGATCAACTCTACAAAGCAGTGCCGGAATTTGAAGAGGCGATCCGTTTGAAGCCGGATCTTGCCGACGCGCACTACACCCTGGGGATCCTGTTCTGGCAGCAAGGAGAATTTGACAATGCAACCAGCGAGCTGCGGAAAGCGGTCGAATCAAAACCGGACTATGCGGAAGCGCACTACAGTCTCGGGACCGTTTACAAGCAGCAGGGAAAACTTGACGATTCGGCAAGAGAACTGCGGGAAGCGATTCGACTGCAGCCGGATTTCGCCGGAGCGCATACCACCCTGGCAGGCGTCCTAAGGCAGCTGGGAGACGCCGACGAAGCTGCTGCTGAGGCGAAAGAAGGCGCTAGAATTTCGGCCACGGCCAACAATCTTCAGGCGGCGACTGTTTCCACGAATTCCGGCAAGCGATTCCTGGCTGCCGGTGATCTCGATAGCGCCATCGCACAATTTCGCTCGGCAATTCATTCCGAACCGAAATATGCCGCGGCACATTACGAGCTTGGACTCGCTCTCCAGCAGGCTGGAAAAAGCGACGAAGCAAAGACAGAATTTGAAAAAGCCGCCGAGTTGAACCCGCAGATGAAAGCGCCGGGCAGGTAGCTGGGTTCTAATTGCTGCGGCTGCGCAGCGCCACCAACTCCTCCACAACCGGCACACCGTGCGCGATCTTGACGCGCAGCAGCGCTTCGAATGGCTTCAGATCCGCAGCCTTGGACACATTCAAGCGCCGAAGTAGTTCTTTAATCGAGTCCTCACGGCAAACGTATTCGACCGCCGCCTGTGTTCCGAACGTCGAGTTGCCGGCAAGGATCAAGATCGAGCGGGATGGATCCAGACCAGGAAGGAGTGCGATGACAGCATAGTCTTCGACTGTGGGCTGATTCGCCGGCGTTGCGAGAAAATTCTCCGGTTCGCCCGGTTGAGGATGAACGTTAAGGACCGCCAGGTCTCCCTTGCGCGGGCCCGAGTCCAGACGCTTGAAAATGAATTCGCGAGTTCCAGGAATATCCAGCAGTGTCAGATTCTCGGATGGAGATCCGACGAAGATCAGATCATTGTTCTTCGCGTCGTCCAGTGTGAACAGCGCCCCGCGCTTTACTCGCAGGGGCCGGTTCAGCATGAAAGAGACTTTATCGAGTTGATGGATCGCCAGCACTTCTCCGACGCCAGTGTAGTGGTCGAGAATGAAGGAGCGCGCGTCCGACGCGGGATTGAAGTAGCGCATCCCCGTTTCTGGGCGCCCGACAAAGTTCCCGTTGCTGAAGATGACCAGCGGTTCCTGAGGACCATCCACGAAACGACTCCAAAAAAGCCGGTAAACAGCTGGCACCGCTGGAGTTGCAACTGACTGATTCCGATCTCGTGACAGTAAGACGGCGCTTGTCACCACCGACGCTAAAAGAAGAAGCACCAGCACCGCGATCGCAATTACCCATCTGCGATTTGATGGTCGAACCTCATCCTTTTTCTCTGCCAGTTCCATCTGTGGCGCTGGCATCAGTGCTGTGCCTGGCTTGCCGCGCAATTGGAACACCAGAACGTAAGAGCCCTTCGGGATTTCGACCACGATCGGGTCGTCGGCGCCTTCGTGTGCGTAATACTCGGCCAGTTTCACTCGGAGACGCCCAGCCTGAACGCGAACGGTGGAATCGCTCTGGGGATCGAATACGGCCGGACGGCCCAACACCTCAGTCGCAATCTGGTATTCCTTGAGCGCGACCCCAGGATGATCCAGGGAATGCTCCGCCAAATAGCGCAGGAGCTTGCAGAGTGATTCGGAAGAATGAAGGCTATGACTTTTGGTAAGCCTCTCTACTTGTTGGAAGCACTGCTCCCGACCAATCGCGAAACTGTGTGTTACAGCCATATAACCGAAAGGTGACCAATAGCCGTATCTTATGGTGGTGGTTGGATGTTGTTCACGTAACAGTATCAAACGTAGTGAGACTTTATCCAGCTAATAGTTTTGTATTACGAGTGCACCCTGTCCCGTCAAGTATCCCGTCTGCATTTCTGGGGCAATCGTGTCGGTAGGAAAGTCTGAGGAGGAAGTCTCATGAAACGGTCAGCGTGGGTCGCTGTAGCAGCATTCGGACTATTGTGCACCTTCTGGTCGACTTCAGCGTTGGGGCAAGCGGTCTACGGAAGCATCTTGGGTACGGTGACTGATCCGACTGGTGCGGCTGTAAACGGAGCGAAGGTCACCGTCACGAGCCAGACCAAGAACGTGTCCACCGATACAACGACCAACGAGAGCGGCAACTACTCGGTGACGCACCTGATCCCAGATGTGTATACGATTCGCGTCGAAGGCACCGGCTTCAAGGCGCTGCAGTTTAAGGATATTCAAGTCTCGGCCGACTCCGGCGCCCGTGTCGACGGGCAGTTCCAAGTCGGCGGGACCTCGGAGACTGTCGAAGTGACGGCCGAAGCGCCTCAACTCAAAACCGATCGTGCCGACGTGGCAATGGAATTCAACACAAGACAGGTTGAGGATATGCCCATACTCAACCGGAACTTCACGACCTTGCAACTCATGGCGCCTGGTTCCCAGAAAATGGGGTGGAGCCACGCGGCCACAGAAAATCCGCAGGGCAGCCAGCAGATCGTAACCCAGGGGCAGCACTTCAGCGGCACTGCTTTTGAGCTGGACGGAACCGACAACCAAGATCCAATCCTTGGGATCATCGTGGTTAATCCGAATCTGGACGCCGTAACAGAAGCCAAGGTCTCGCTGCAGAATTATGACGCCGAATTCGGAAAGGCCGTAGGCAGCGTAGTGACGGCGCAGACCAAGTCAGGGAGCAATGAGTTTCACGGCAGCGGCTTTTACTTCCGCCGCTCTGACGCTCAACAGGCGCGCGACCCTTTCGCGCAATCGCCGAATCAAGCCGATCCCATCACCCATCGTCTGCTTCCACGGGCGCGGTGGCAACAATTTGGTGGAACCATCGGCGGTCCAGTGATCAAGAATAAATTGTTCTTTTTTGGCGACTATCAGGGCACGCGGCAAAACTACGGTGTTAGCGGTGTGTTCACGATGCCGACGGCATTGGTGCGGTCAACATGCACCGCATCCAACCCCACTGGGTACTGCGATCTGAGCGAATATGCTGGCACGGGTATAACGACTGGGGGCGGAATAATCTTTGATCCGGCAACCGGCAATCTAAACGGCGCTAATCGCACGCGGTTTTGTGGCCCGGCAGGCTGCGTTACACAGCCCAATTGGATTCCCTTAACCGCAGCTGCTGCGGCCGCCGAGCCTGTCGGGCCCGGCGGTCCGGTCAAAAGCATAGCGTCACCTGCCGCGTTAAACGTCCTGGCGGCGCTTCCTGCTCCGCAGCTGACGAGTGTGACCAACAATTTTACTGGCTCCGGTTCTGGTCCATATACCCAAAACAGCTTTGACACGCGTGTCGACTTTGCGGCCAGTTCCAGTGTGAGTGTGTTCGGCCGGTACAGCCTCGATTACTTCAATCTTTCGGGCAAAGGCCTGTTGGGCCAGATGGGAGGCCCGGGTGACGGAGGTGGAAGCATCGCCCCTGGTCTGGCGGGCAGTTCCACGACCCACAACTACAGTCTGTCAGCCGGTGTCACCAAGACGCTGAGTAGCTCGTTATTGACGGACGTTCGCTTTGGTTGGTTTAAATACAACCCAGTGACCGCAAAGCCCGACGGCGGCGCTCCCATGACAGCATTTGGGATTCCCGGGGCAAATACCAGCGATCCTAAGACCGCGGGTTTGGGTTTCTTCTCTTTGGGCGGCGATCCAATTGTCGGCCAGGGCTGTACTGCCAACAACGGCAACGCAGGCTGCGTCGTTTCGAGCTTTGGTGACGGTCTTGGCCCCGCCCGCTGCAATTGCCCACTGACGGAAAGCGAGCAACAACTCCAATTCGTCAACAACTGGACTAAGACAAGAGGCAACCACATCATTAAAGTTGGTGCCGACATTCGCTATGCGAAGAACCTGCGAATCCCCAGCGACAACAATCGCACGGGAGAATACAACTTTAGTCCTGAAGCAACCGCAGACTTCAGTGCCACACCAGGAGGCAACGGTCTAGACTTGGCCACCTTCATCCTTGGCGATGTCACCCAATTCCAGCGCTATGTCAATAACCCAGCCGTTTCTCCCCCGGGCGAACGGCAAAAGCGCTTATTCTTTTACGGACAGGATACGTGGAGGGCAACGTCCAAGCTGACGATCAATTACGGGTTGCGGTGGGAAATATACTTCCCTGAAACCGTTACTGCTAAGGGTGGCGGTGGCTTCGCCAATATCACGGATCTGGGCGGTACCGGTGCGATCCGTGTCGCCGGCTATGGGGGAATCGGCTCCAACGGCAATGTAAAAAATGATTGGCACGCCTTCGCACCTCGCTTCGGTATTGCTTACCAAGCGACTCCCAAGACAGTTGTTCGCATGGGGTACGGACGCAGCTACGACATCGGCGTATTCGGCTCTAACTTCGGGCACACAGTTACGCAAAACCTGCCCGTCCTGTTGAAGCAGAACTTCAAGGCCAGCAACGTCATCACGGGCGCGTCAGACGATCGGATCCCGGTCTTTACCCTGGATGCGGGACCGAACTCGATTGCATCGATTGATCCGGCAACTGCTTTTCCAGCGATTCCATCGAACGGGATCATTCCATTTAGTTCCTTGGGCGGAACGATCTCTGGTGTGCACATCCGTCCGCCGAAACAGACTTTGCCACGCGTGGATGCTTACAACGCCACCCTTCAACGTCAGGTGACAAAGAGTATTTCGGTGGAAGTTGCTTATGTGGGTAGCAAGGGCACGCACGGGTTCACCGGCGACAATCCAAATTACGACGTGAACCCGGTTTCCATGGCGCTGTACGGTGTCATCGATCCCTTGACTGGTCAGGCTTATGCACAGAATCTGCGTCGACCTCTTTGTCGGCCGATTCTTGCAACGGACACCTGCACCGGGATTACCTATGATCTCGGTAACTACTACGGCAACGACGCCGCCAGCACTTACAATGCGTTTGAGGTGAAGGTCGAGAAGCGGTTCGCCAACGGCCTGCAACTCCTCTCCCACTACACCTATTCGCACGCCGACGACTATGACGGGACGTACTATCCTATCGATCACACAATTGCGTGGGGGCCGGTAAACTGGAATCGCAACCACATGTGGGTGTTTAGCCCAGTTTACGAGTTGCCCTTCGGCAAGGGTAAGCAGTTTATGGGTAATGCCAGCCGCGCGGTAGACTACTTGGTTGGCGGATGGCAGCTGAGCGATAGCACTAGTTGGGGCAGCGGTTTGCCTTGGACTGCCGGCTTCTCGAACTGTGGTGGTGAACAAGACGTGGGAGTTTGCCGTCCAGACAAAGGGGCCGGCTCGTTCCACACCGGAGTCAAGGGAAGCATTGACTCGGTGCACCATAACCTCACGTTTTACACACCGGTTCCGGACATAACGAATCCAGCGAATCCTCCTGGTCGATTTTTGGATCCTACGAAAGGGAACCTGGGTAATCTTCAGCGAAATTCGTTTAATGGACCGCGGGCGTTTACGACCGACCTGTCGATCGTGAAAAAGTTCCCGATTCACGAGCGGTTCAACATGCAGTTCCGTACGGATTTCTTCAACCTGTTCAACCACCCCGTCTATGGGAACCCCTCGACCACGATCGACGGTACGGGCCAAAACGACGGCAAAATCACCGGTCTTGAATTTGGTTACCCCATGCGCCAGATCCAATTTGCCTTACGGTTGGATTTTTAGGGAGAGAGAGACGATTGTAAGGGAGTCCTTCGGGGCTCCCTCTTTTTCTGGGTTGTCCGTAAACGTTTCCGGCCTTCGAATCCTTGGTAGACGCCAATGAAAAAACGAGTCGTGGGGCTGGGCGAAGTGCTTTGGGACCTGTTCCCGGGACGCGCGTGTCTCGGGGGCGCTCCGGCGAACTTCGCTTACATCACGACACTCATGGGTGATCATGGTATCGTGGCCAGCCGCGTGGGCGAGGACTCCCGGGGCATTGAGGCCCTCCGCCGACTGGAGGAGTTGCGACTCGACATCGATCACGTGCAGACTGACCGCGATCATCCCACCGGCACGGTGAACGTAGAAGTCGATAGTAATGGGCAACCGAGATTTGAAATCACTCAACCTGTTGCGTGGGATCATCTGCAGTGGACCCTGGGCTGGCAGCACCTGGCCGAGACCGCCAATGCGGTTTGTTTCGGATCGCTGGCACAGCGTTCAGTGACAAGCCGCGAAACCATCCGGCGATTCCTGAAATCTAGTCCGCCCAGTACTCTGAAAATTTTCGACGTCAACCTCCGGCAGTCATTTTATTCGCCGGAGATTTTGGCGGACTCGATGAGGCTGGCTGACATCGTGAAGCTCAACAACGACGAACTGCCGAAGATCATGAGCTTGAACCGCATGCCCCACAAGGACGAATTGTCTTCCGCACGCCGCCTGATTGAAGAGTATGAGTTGGAACTGATCTCCATCACTCGCGGCGGGAGGGGAAGTCTCCTCGTAAGCAAGAAAAGTTCGAGCGAACATCCCGGATTCAAAGTGCACGTGGCAGATACGGTGGGCTCCGGTGACGCGTTCACCGCGGGACTGGTCCATGAGTACTTGCATGGCGCCTCGCTCGATCTCATGAACGAAGTCGCAAATCTGGTTGGGGCCTGGGTGACCAGCGAGGTGGGTGCAATGCCCGCCCCGAAGCGCGGCGCCCTGGAGCATTCGCTGGCCGAGATTCGATAAGAAAAATCATGAACCACTAAGGACACGAAGGTGCACAAAGGAAGAACCTTCGTGATACTTCGTGTCCTTTGTGGTTATAGTTTTGGCTTCGGGCTGGCTCAATATTCGAACCCAATTCCAGTCTGTTGTATAGTTACGGATGCTTATGTTTTCTTTCGATCATCTGGTGTCCGTTCGGAGACGAATCATGAAGCCAGGATGTCGCAGTTTTGTTTGTCGGTCGATCGCCTCATTATTCCTGCTTGCAATTGCCCTCGCGTTTCTTTCCTGCACATCGAAGCCTGCGCCGCAGCCCAAGGCTCCTCCGTCCAAGCCGTCGGACATCAGAGTCGACGTGAAGGATGGCGGGCCTGTCGTGATCACCACCTCCGCGGCTGACTTTCAAATTCTGCCTTCCGGCTTCCTGCAGGCTACTCTCCGGCTGAGTGACAGGCACCTAACCATCGACGAGCCCGTCGTGGGTTCGACCGGTGGCAACGACTCGATCGTGAGCCAAGGCAAGGAACTGGACTTTGTGCCGGATTTCGGGCAAACGAAGGTTGTAGAGGCGAGCGGCAAGCTGGGGCGCGGCAAGCGCGTAGAGATACCGGGCCATCCCCTCGCGCCGTCAGGCGTTCCCATTGAACGCATGCTAGTCATCGAGGCATACGACGATTTCCCCGGCATCGCGTTGGTGAGTGCCACCTACAAGAATGTGGGCACGGCCGATTTCCATATCGATCAGGTGCTCATGCAGCAGCACCGCTACAACGCGCAGCAGGTGGACGCAAAGGCGCAGCCCTACGACATGTGGTCGTTTCAGGGATCAAGCTACGACTGGGGCAAGGACGACGTTCAGAAGATCGTGCGGACTTCTTCCCAGCCGAATTTAATGGGCGAGGCCGTGAAAGGCGGCTATGGAGGCGGGATTCCGGTGGTTGCCGTATGGACAGCATCGATCGGCGAAGCCATCGGCCATGTGGAAACTCTGCCCTGGACCTTGTCGATGCCGTTAAAGGTCGATCCGGATGGCCGCGTGAATGCAAGCATCGAGATTCCGATCGATTCCGATTTGAAGCCGGGAGAGAGTTATTCCACCCCGCGCAGCTTCGTCGCAGTATATAGCGGAGATTTCTATGAGCCGCTGCGCATGTGGTCGAGCGTTCTGCAAAAAGAAGGATGGGACATCCCGAAGCCTTCGAACGAGGCCTATAACGTGAGCTGGTGCGGTTGGGGATACGAGTTCAACGTCACGCCCAAGCAGATGCTCGGTACCCTGCCCAAGCTGAAGGAACTGGGCATCAAGTGGGCCACACTCGACGATCGCTGGTTCGACACATACGGCGATTGGAATCCGCGCCACGATACTTTTCCTGGCGACGCGATCAAACAGATGACGGATGACTTCCACAAGCAGGGAATCCTGGCCCAGCTTTGGTGGCTGCCGCTGGGAGCCGAAGACGGGCAAGGGAAGTGGGAGTCGCACAAGTACATTGTGTCGAAAGTGGCGAAGGAACATCCGGACTGGTTCATTCTCGACAAGAACGGCAAGCATGGCCGGATGACGCGCGATCTGGCGGCGCTCTGTCCGGCCGTGCCCGAAGTCCAAAGCTACTTCAAGCAACTCACTGAGAAATTTATTCGCGACTGGGGCTTCGATGGATCGAAGCTCGACAACATCTACAGTGTGCCCGCGTGCTACAACCCGGCGCATCATCACAAGTCGCCGCAGGATTCAGTGAACGCAATGGCCGACGTATACAAGATCATCTTCGAGACGTCGCGCGCCATCAAGCCCGAGAGCGTGACGCAAGCATGTCCGTGCGGCACGCCGCCGTCGCTGGCCTGGTTGCCATTCATTGACCAGGCGGTGACGGCCGATCCCGTGGGCGCGGTACAGGTTCGGCGCCGCATCAAGATGTACAAAGCCCTACTGGGGCCGCGCTCGGCGGTCTATGGAGATCACGTCGAGCTTTCCGAGATGTCTCGCGTCGGAGCGGATGGCTGGAGCGAGCACGGCGCGGATTTCGCCTCGACGGTGGGCGCTGGCGGAGTGCCAGGTACGAAGTTCGTCTGGCCGGATCCCGGTCCAAAGTTCAGACCGGTTGCGCTCACCAGTCAGAAAGAGGAGCACTGGAAGAAGTGGATCGCCCTGTACAACCAGAAAATGCTCTCTAAGGGTGAGTTCCGCGACCTCTATGTGTATGGATATGACTCGCCCGAAGCGTATGCCATCGAAAAAGATGGAAAGATGTACTACGCGTTCTTCACCGATCCGGGGAAGTCGTTCGCGGGAGAGCTGGAATTACGTGGATTGAAGTCCGGGACCTACAACGTCGTCGACTATGTCGACGGGAAGAACTTGGGCAGCGTGCAGGTGGAGAACGGGAAGATTCCGCGACTCAAAGCGGACTTCAAAGAACATTTGCTGCTGGAAGTCAGTTCGAAGTAGGAGCTAGTGCTCGCGCAAGAATCGCTCTCGATGCGCTGAGTCCCGAAAGGCTTCGGTCCCTCCCGGGCGCGTCGTGGAAAGAGCGCCCGCACGATTTCCGCTGGCCAGGCACTTTGCCAGATCCGAGCCGCGCACGTATTCGTGCAGAAAGCCTGCGTCGAAGCTGTCGCCCGCTCCGACTGAATCCACCGGAACAATCTCCCTCGCTTCCGCGGTGAAACGCTCGGAGCCCTTCCGCGCGAGGGCTCCTTTGCGGCCGAGTTTCACGACCAGCAGCGGAACCATCTCGGAAAGCCTGTCGATGGCGTCCTCGAGTTTCTCCGTGCCGGCCGCTTTGCAGGCCTCGCGCTCGTTCGGCAGGAACACGTCGACGTGCGGCAGGAGCTCGTGGAGTCCGCCTTCCCAGCGATCCTCCGGATCATCGTTGGTGTCGAGAGAGATCGTGAGTCCTTTCGATTTCAGGTAGCGAAAGAGTTCCGCCGCTCGCGGCCGCAACGACTTCTGCAAGTAGTACGACGAGAAATGAAAGTGGCGCGAGTCCGCGAGGTATTGGAGATCGAGGTCGTCCCACGTCAGCTCCGCGATGGTCCCTACATACGTGAGGATGTTACGCCATTGCTCATGATGCAGGATTACGGTCAATCCCGTTGTAATTGCGCTTCGAACGACGCGGACGTTCGATACATCAACCCCGCTTTCCTGCAGTTGCTCAAGCGAAATACGGCCCAGGGAGTCGTCTCCAATTCGCGATTGAAATCCTACCCGGCTGCCCAACGCTGAAAGATTGTGTGCAACGATGGCAGACGAAGAGCCCAGCGTCAGCATCATGCGGTCAGCCAGCAGCTCGCGCTCGGGTTCGAGTTGTTCCGGTAATCCGTAGAGAATGAGGTCGAGATTCAGTTCGCCGGCGATGGTGACGTCGAAACGGGGCATGAGAGTTCAGAAGAGAATTTCAGATTGCAGAATTGAGATTTTAGATTGAAACTCAACTCGTGCAAACGACGAGGCCGCCGGCAGTCTTAATCTACAATCTAAAATCTAAAATCTGAAATTAAACAAGCGTCACCTCGACCCCGGCCTGCTTCAATGCACGCAGGTCCGATTTCGGTACGCCGCGGTCGGTAATAACTTCCTGCAAAGCGGAGGTCGGGGCAATCAGCGACAAACTGCGCCGCCCAAACTTGCTGGAATCGCACACGGCGACCGTTTTCTTCGCGATTTCAACCATCACGCGATTTACTTTCGCCTCCAGCAGGTTGGGCGTGCTTAGCCCAAAGTGAACATCGAAACCGTCCACGCCGAGAAACAAAATGTCGGCACTTAAGCGCCGCAGAGTTTCCTCGGCAATCGGGCCGACAAGCGAGAAGGAATTCTTGCGAAGAGTGCCGCCGGTCAGGATCACCTCCACGGCCGTCCCCGAAAGTTCGGCCGCTATGTTCACAGCATTGGTAATGATCGTGAGATTCTGGAAATTCCTCAGGCTGCGCGCGATCGCAGTCGTCGTGGTCCCCGAGTCCAGGATCAGCACCTGTCCTTCTTTCACTTTCTCGACGGCACACTCCGCGATGCGCAACTTTTCGTGATGGTGCAGTTTCTCTTTTTCGCGCAGCGTTGGATCTTCGAGCGCGCCTTCGCGCGATGGCAGTGCGCCTCCGTGGGTGCGATGGACGAGACCATGCGCATGCAGGATTTCCAGATCTTTGCGGATGGTGACTTGCGACGTCTCGAACTGCCTGGAGAGTTCTGTAACCAGAACCCGTCCCTGGTGATTCAGCAGATCGAGGATGGCGCGGCGTCGTTCTTCGTTGAGCACGGATTGAGCCTGAATGTGAGCGCGTTGCCCGTGGCAACCGCACCTAAAAGCGCATTTCTTTTTATAGCGTTTTGTTTCGTTTGTCCATAAGAAAGAATGGGTCTGGGGCCGTGGGTTCCTCACTTTGTCTTTTCCTAACTCCCGGCCAAAAGCCGACCCTGCTCGAGGTTCCCAGTCAAGGTGTAAGTCTCTAATTTATCGGCGGTTGGGAACCACCCAGGGTGATAACCAACTCAATACCTTGCCCTAAAGTCCGATTGCTAGGAGGGGGTGCTGTTGCCGTAATCTCAATTTGGGACGAAAGCGGCCCGGTTTCGAAGCTGATGTTTTTACGAAATCCGAACGATGGAGCCCCGATTTGTCAGACACCTTCGCAAACGAAAACTTGATCCGTTCACAGTCAGTGGTGGCGCGAGTGGTTGCGGGCGAGACGCTGATTGTTCCGATCCGCGGAAGAGTCGGCGACCTGGCATCCATCTACAGCTTCAACGGAACCGGCACGCTGATCTGGAAGTTGTTGGAGTCTTCGAAGACGGTCAGCCAGTTGGCCGTGGCAGTGGCGCAGGAGTACGACGTTGATCCCTCGCAAGCCGAGCGCGACGTAGCAAGTTTTGTGGGTGAAATGAAAGCTGTTGGTCTGGTCGAGGTCCCTGCGTCTGTGGCGATGGCGGGCGACTGAAGCCAGTGGGGCGGGAAGAACGGCAAAAGGCAGCGGATGCGATGACTCGTATCCGCTGCTTTCAGAATTGAGGGCGCATGGAGCAGCTCAGTTACGGCGCGTTCAGCGCAGATCTACACCAGCGCCAGGCTGGCGAGCGTGTGCCGTTGCAAGTTTCCATCGAGGTCACGCGCCGCTGCCCGCTTGAATGCCTGCACTGCTATAACAACCTGCCCATGGGCGACATGGACGCCAAGCGGCGGGAGTTGACTAAAGAAGAACACTTCCGCGTGCTCGACGAACTGGTCGAGATGGGCTGCTTCTGGATTCTCTACACCGGCGGCGAGATCTTCGCCCGCAAAGATTTCCTCGAGATCTACACGTACGCCAAGAAAAAAGGATTCCTGATCACGCTGTTCACCAACGGCACCATCATCAACGAGCAGATCGCCGACCATCTAAAGGAGTGGCCACCATTTGCCATCGAGATCACGCTCTACGGCCGCACTCGCGAGACGTATGAGGCGCTGACGGCGGTTCCGGGATCGTACGACCGCTGCCTGCGCGGGATCAGCCTTCTGAAGGAACGCGGCCTGCCGCTGAAGTTGAAGACGGTCGCGACCAGCATCAACAAGCACGAAATAATGGCGATGCGACGTTTTGCGGAAGAAGAATTGGGCGTGGAATTCAAGATGGATGGACAAATCAACCCCCGGATTGATTGCTCCCAGAGTCCGCTGGCGGTGCGGCTCACGCCGGAAGAGGTCGTGGCGCTCGACATGAGCATGCCAAAGGGGATGAGCGAATACCGGCGGTTGGCCCAGCGTGATCTGGAGAGGCCTGCGAATCTAGGGCAGATCGACACCACCTATTTCTGTGGCGGAGGAATGAACTCGTTCGCCATAAACGCGTACGGAGAGATCGGCATCTGTGTGATTTCGCAGCAAGAGACATTCCGTATAGATGGGGCGGGGCTCAGGGCGGTATGGGAAAACTCCCTGTTGCAGTTGCGAAATCGCAAGCGGGCGCGGATTACGAAATGCGTGCAGTGTCGGATTCAGTCGCTGTGCGCCATGTGTCCGGCGAATGGCGAAATGGAAAACGGCGATCCGGACAGCCCAGTTGAGTTTTTGTGCCAAGTCGCGCACCTCCGGGCGGCAACCATTGGGGTGGAGATTCCGGTGCATGGCGAGTGCGCGTTTTGCGCCGGTGGTACAGAACATCAGGGTCTGCTGGAGTCAGCACGGCGAATACAGAACAAGGAAGTGGACGTCGAGAGTTGGGTCGGACCGCAACATCTTTTGCCAATCCTGAATAATTCGACCGCGGCATTGGGAGGATGTGGAAGTTGTGCCAGTCACTGAGCCGACGATAAAGGTGAACCGAATGAAATGCGATTTGAGTCCCACCGACGGCAAAAAACCTTACGAACCGCCGAGACTGCAAACCATCAGTCTCCGACCGGAAGAGGCTGTGCTCGGGCATTGCAAGACCTCTACGGGCGGCGGAGTAAATATCGGTTGCCAATTCTTCACGTGCAGTTCTGTTGGATCGTAGGCGCACTCGAGGATTGTTCCGCAATGATAAGCGAATTAGACCGGTTGATGGCTTCATCTCCGGAATCCGATCCTTTGTTTCGCAGCCGGTTTTGTGTTGGGGGAGTGTCGATCGAAATTGCCGGCGACAGACGTGCAGACGTCGGTTTAATTCCTCCCTTGGAACCGTTTCGCGCAGAGACGGCCGTTTCCGACATTAATATTCAGGTCCAGTGGGTTGCCAAACTCGCTCAAATGTCTGGAAGGCGGGTTTTCGATTCGGGAACCACGTGGCGGCTCTACGAGCGAGGGTCGGAGTTTCAGTTTGATTTCAATGCGCCGCTTTTTGGAGAGGCGCCCTACAAGAGGCTTTTTGTCGATACTCGTTTCCGTCGCGCATCGTTACAAATGAGCGAAGAATCACTTGCGGTCGGCGGTTACACAGCGGATCCACTGGGTTATCCCCTCGACGAACTCCTCATCATGCACCGCCTGACACAGGAGAAAGCGATTGAACTGCATGGGGCCGGAATCGTCAGGGCGAACGCACTCGCCAATCTTTTTGTCGGCCACTCCGGAGCAGGGAAGAGTACGACCACCCGTCTCTGGACCGATCGCGAGAACGTCGAGGTTTTGAGCGACGATCGCATCATTGTTCGGCGGGATGAGGACCCATCCTTCGTAGAAATGCCTTGCGAGGCCGCCGGTAGTATCCGAGAGCATGGGGTCCTTCGACTGCGTGACCGCTCGGCTTCGCCGGTCGGTCAGTCCGCTCAAGATGACAGAGCTGAGAAGCAGATTCCTCGCTCCTCTCGGAATGACAAGGGAAAGATGCGCATGTACGGCACTCCCTGGCACGGCGAGGCTATGTACGCCTCCCCCAACAGCGCACCGCTGGCGCGCATTTTCGTTCTTGAACACGGGCACGGCAACGTCATCACGCCCCTGACTCCCAGCCAGGCCGTCGCCGAATTGTTCGCCCGGAGTTTTGTGCCCTTTCACCGGCACGAATATGTCGATTCAGCGCTGGCTTTCCTCGAGGAACTGTCGAATGCAGTCCCAGTTTATCGCTACGCATTCGAACCCGACCAGCGTGCAGTAGACAAGATTCGCAACTTCTATGATTGACGGCGGAGCCGACTCGAAGGTGTGTGCTGATTCGAAGCTCTTTGAAGCGGTCGTCCGTCCGTTGCTGGAGCATGGCTTGAGCGTGCGTTTTCAGACGCGTGGCGCCAGCATGTCTCCGGCGATACGAGACGGAGAGGTAGTCGAAGTTACTCCCGTAATGGTTACCAAATTACGAAAGGACGATATCGTCTTAGCAAAATCTAACGCAGGCTTCCGGCTTCATCGGATCGTCGTCGCAGATCCCGGCAAAGACGTGTTCATCACGCGCGGGGATTGCGGCCAGCAAAACGATCCGGCACTGAAGTCGGAACAGATTCTTGGCATCGCTCGGGCCAAGGAAGTGCGGGTAGGACGGGATATCGTGCAGGCTAGGTTCAGAGGTGTGGGTGGGTGGCTGCTGCGCTCCGCAGCACGGATGCAGTGCGTCTCGCGCAAGTTATTGGCAAGAGCAGTGGCCTTTCATGGTTCTTCCCTCGCGATTGCACTCTCTTGTCTGCTGCTGTTCGCAACTTCATTGAGCGCGCAAGTTGCGGTGGATTCCTCGACTTCCAATTTCGCAACACTCACTGGCACTGGAAGTTCAAGCCTGACCATTGCTCACACGACAGCTGGCACAAATCGCCTGATGATCGTCGGCGTCTCCATGAACGTTACGAACGCTCCGACGACCGGTGTGGTTGGAGTGACCTGGAACGGCACGCCGCTCAATTTCCTCGGAGCGCATAATGACGCCGGCAATACTCGACGCGTCGAGATGTGGTCCCTGCTGGCGCCGGCAACTGGTGCGTTCAATGTCGTTGTGACGGTGAATATTCCTTCGGCGGTACAGATCGGCGTTGTAGCGGGCGTGACCACGTTCAGCGGAGTCGACCAGACGGTTCCCATGGGAACGTTCATCTCCGCGGACGGAGCGACTGGAACGAATTCCCAACTGGACGTTCCGAGCGTAATCAACGGCATGATTCTGGATACGCTGGCCATTGGAGGGAACCGTACTGTAACCATCCCAGGGCCCCAGGTATCGCAGTGGAATGCCAATAGCGGCGGAACCACAAATCCCGACGTCCGAGCTACGGGCACATCGAGAACTGGAGCGCCCAGCGTCCCGATCTCTGAGACGTTCAGCGGTACATCCAACTGGTCGTTGGGCGCGGTATCTATCAACCCCAGCACCGCAGACATCGCCGTCAGCACGAGCGTCAGCGCGGTCCCCCTCGGGCAGAATTCCACCTACAACATTACGATCACGAACAATGGGCCGTCGGCGGCGAATGGTGTCACCCTGGCGGATACTTACAATGCCACGAATCTTTCGCTGGTGTCGTACACGCCGAGTGCCGGCACGACCTGTACCAACACACTAACCACCATCAACTGCACGCTGCCAACGCCATTTACCAGCGGTGCGACAGCAACCGTCACCGTAGTCGTAGCGACAACGGCGGCTGGATTTTATCCGAATACGGCCACCATTACAGACTCCGGCACTCCGCCCGATCCGAATACCGGCAACAACACCTACGTCGCGCTCGCACCGGTGGTAAGCGTGGTCTGTTCAACGACGACACTGACGGCCGGTGGCACACTGACTGGCCAGATTAATACGTATTATCCGGGAAACGGCAACGTTGCCATCGGGGCTACTTCGATTCCGGTCGGGGCGGCGAACGGTACCGGTACGATCGCAGCCGGAAGCCTACTGCTGATCATCCAGATGCAGGACGCCAGTATCAATCCGTCTAATTCCGTTGCCTACGGGAACGGGAGTACGGGCGCCGGCTTTACGACCATTAACAATGCCGGCAACTACGAGTTCGTGAAAGCGACTGGAGTTGTGGCGGGAGGTTTCGTTCCGATCTCGGGGGCGGGCGCTGGAGGCGGAACCGTCTTTGCTTACACGACGGCGGCCCTAACCGCGACGAAGGGTGCAAGCACATTTCAGGTTGTGCTGGTGCCACAGTACACATCGGCCACGTTAAGTTCCGGTATCACTACGCCATCGTGGAACGGTTCCACGGGCGGAATCCTCGCGCTGGACATTGCGGGACAGCTCAACTTGGGTGGTGCTGCGGTTAACGTCGACGGAGACGGATTCCGCGGTGGCGCTGGATTGCAGCTGACCGGCGGCTTTGGCGGAACCAATGCCGATTATCAGTTCGCAGCACCTGCCACGTACACGGGGGTGGCCAGGACCGGAGTCGATGGCGCCAAAGGCGAAGGCGTCGCAGGCACACCCCTATGGGTGGAATCCGGCGGGACGTACCTCAATACGGGTTCGGGTTACCCCAGCGGAACCGCGGGCACCGACGGCAGCATGGCGCATGGCGCACCAGGAAACGCGGGCGGCGGCGGAACGGATGGCGATGCCGCCGGCAATACCGAGAATGCGGGCGGCGGGGGCGGCGCCAACGGCGGCTCCGGCGGATTTGGCGGGGATTCGTGGAATACAAATTTCAGCGATGGAGGCGAAGGCGGGGGCGCGTTTCCCGCGACGATTGATCGCATCGCGATGGGCGGCGGAGGCGGTGCTGGATCGCGTAACAATTCTAACGGACTGACGCAGGCCAGCAGCGGTTCAGCCGGCGGTGGCATCATCTTTATTCGGGCCGATAGCTTAACCGGCACAGCCACTCTCACCGCCAACGGCGCGGCATCTTATAACGGCACTTCGAACGACGCGGGCGGAGGCGGCGGCGCTGGCGGAACCATCGTGGTGCTGGCGGCAAACGGTGGCGAAAGTGGTCTGACCTTGCAGGCAAATGGCGGGCGAGGCGGCGATGCCTGGGATTCGCAGCCCTACAGCTTGGCTGATCGTCACGGGCCGGGCGGCGGCGGCGCCGGCGGCGTAATCCTCGTTTCCGGTGCTCCGGCCAGCATCAGTGTTAGTGGCGGCGGGAACGGCACAACCCTGACTCCCGGAGTGGCGTATGGAGCAACCCCCGGCAAATCGGGAATCAGCGCCGCGACGGTTACCCTGGGCCAGGTGACCGGAATCCAATCAGCCTCTCTCTGCACCCCCGACATGACCTTGGGCAAGAGCCACGTCGGCGACTTTACCCGCGGATCGGCTGCCAGCTACACGATTCCGGTTTCCAACGTCAGCCCTTACGGGCCCACCACCGGGCTCGTTACCATCAATGACACTTTGCCGCTGGGCATCAGTCCAACCGGTGCCGCCGGTACGGGATGGACCTGCTCTGTCTCGGGGCAGACGGTGAGTTGCACGCGCTCCGATTCGCTGACGGCGGCCACCGCCTACCCTTCGATCATTCTCAACGCCTTGGTGTCCCAGTCGGCCCCCGCCACTCTGACGAATACCGCAACGGTCTCCGGAGGCGGGGAAGCGAATCTGCTCAACGACACCGCCACTGACTTTGCCGCTGTGGTCTCGAGCGCGGACATGGCGGTCACCGACTCCGGCTCTCCCAATCCGGTCGCCATCAATGGCAGCATCACTTACACCGCTGTCGCAATCAACAATGGTCCAAGCGCCGCCGACAATGCCACGCTCGTGTTGCCTGTACCGAACGCCGCGACATTTGCGTCGCTCACTCCTCCGGCGGGATGGAGTTGCCTCACGCCCAGCATTGGGGGTACGGGTAACGTGGTGTGTACCAACGCGAACATGGCCGGATTATCTTCGGCAAGTTTCACGTTGGTGGTGAAGGTGGCTGCCGGCACTACCAACGGAACCGTGATCACCGCTTCGGCGACCGTGAGTTCATCGGTCATGGATCCGATTCTGTCGAATAACACCGCCACCGTTACGACAATCGTCGGAGGTTCCGGGCCAAACTTATCGGTTACCAATACAGCCTCTCCCAATCCAGTCCAGGCCGGGAACACCATCACCTACACGCAGGTCGTGACCAATACCGGTTCCTCTGGAATCGCAAACGGTACCTTCACAGAGGCGACGCCCGCGAACACAACTTTCGTTTCCATCACGCCGCCGGCGGGATGGGTATGTACAAGTTTCCCGGCAAGCCCCTGCACGGCCTCGACCGTCGCCGCCGGCGTTTCAGGAACGTTCTCAGTTGTCTATCGAGTGAACGCGGGCACGGCGGCTGGGACGTCAATCACCGATACGGTCACCGTTAACGCGACCAATCAGTCGTTCGGGGCAAACTCCGCGACCGCCATTGACGTGGTTGCAACCGCGACGCAGGCTGATGTAGCCCTGAGTACCGTTGCGACACCCGCGACTGTGTACGCCGGAAACAACATCACCGATACGCAGACGGTAACGAACAACGGTCCAGCGGCGGCGGCAGGCGTCGGGTTTACCGAAGCAACGCCGGTGAACACCACGTTCCAATCCGTACTGGCTCCCGCGGGATGGACTTGCACAATGCCGGCCGTTGGCATGGCAGGCACCATCACTTGCAACGATACCGCCAATCTAGCCGCCGGAACTTCTGCGGACATCATGGTTGTATTGAACGTACCCTCCACAGTCGCCATCGGTACGATTACTGCGACTTCCTCGGTCTCAGCTACAACCTCAGATCCCAACAGCGCCAACAACAGCACAACGGTCACCACCAATGTGAATGTGGCTTGCGACCTGGCAATCACCAATAGTGGAACTCCGAGCCCGGTCGCCGCAGGAAGTACGATTACCTACACGCAAGTCATCACCAATTCGGGGCCGAGCAGTTGCAGCACGGGAACGCTCAGCGAGGCCACGCCGAACAACTCGAGCTTCGTATCTGTCGCCGTGGCCAATTCGGGTGGGGTGACATGGTCGTGTCCGAACAGCGCACCGGTAGCCTGCAGTAGTGCCAGTGTCCCGCCTGGCTCAACTGCCACGGTAACGGCCATTTATCGGGTGGCGGCAGGAACGGCCGGCGGCACCATCATCACCGATACGGTCAACGTCGCTACCACTACCCGGGATACGAACGCCGCCAATAACTCCGCGACTGTGACCATCCCGGTGTCTTCGGCAGCGCAGGCGGATTTGAGCGTCACGAATAGCGCGAGCCCGAATCCGGTCAGCGCAGGAAATAACATCACCTATACGCAAACGGTATTCAACGCGGGCCAAGCCTCGGCAGCTGCCCCAGTCTTTACCGAGACGCTCCCTGCGGGCACGAGTGCTGTCTCGTTAACGGGCCCTGGGGGTTGGACCTGTGTGCTGGCGACTCGCACGTGTACCGATACGGCGCCCATGACGGCAAATACCACCGCCAATTTTGTTTTTGTCGTCAGCGTGCCCTCTACAGTCGCATCCGGAACTACTCTCCAGCAGACGGATTCCGTTACCTCCACTACGACCGATCCCAACAGCGCAAACAACAGCGTTACTGTGAACACGCTGGTGGCTGATACCGCCGATCTATCGGTGACGAATACGCCCAGTCCGGTTCCCGTGCTGGCCGGTGGCACGATCACCTACACCCAGGTCGTGACCAACAGTGGTCCAAGCACCGCAACCAGCGTGACCCTCACCGAAACGGTCCCGGCGAATACGACGCCGCAGACACTGACCGGACCCGGGGGCTGGACCTGCACTGTTGGGACCCTTACATGCACGAATCCCAGCTTCGCCGCAGGCTCGGCAACGATCACCTACACCGTGCTTGTTACCGCTGGCACAGCAGCCGGCACTGCGATCAACCAGACCGCAAGCGTCACCTCTGCAACTACCGATCCGAATTCATCGAACAACACTGCGACTGCGTCCGACGTGGTTGCGACAGCAGGTCAGGCAGATCTTGTCGTCACCAACTCTGCGTCTCCCACCTCCGTGGCAGCCGGAAGCAACGTCACCTACACGCAGACCGTTACGAACAAGGGCCCTGCGACCGCCACTGGCGCTTCCTTCACCCAAGTCACTCCGCCTAATACAAACTTCCGGTCGATCACTCCTCCTGGGGGATGGACCTGCGGAACTACCCCAGCCGTGGGCGGCACGGGCGCGATCACCTGTAACGCTACCGGTACTCTTGCCGTGAACAGTATCGGGACCTTCACCCTCGTCCTCCAGGTGTCCGCAGGCACGCCTTCGGGGACCAACATCACCGATACCGCCACAGCGACTTCGACTAACATTGTTCCCAATCTGACGAACAATACTGCGAGCGCCACGGTCGTCGTCGGCAACGCCAACAGCGCAGATATGGCAATCGTTAAGACGGCGACCCCGAATCCGGTGACCGAAGGAACGCCGCTCACGTACTCACTCGCAGTCACGAACAACGGCCCCGCATCAGCGACGAATGTTACGGTCACCGACACGCTGCCCTCCTCCGTGACCTATCTCTCTTCTACAAGCACTCTGGGAACATGCTCCGAGGCAGGCGGAATCGTTACGTGCCTCCTTGGAACCATGGCGAATGCCGGTACGGCGACCATTACGGTCCTGACCCTTCCGGGACAGCCTGGCGTTATCTCAAACACAGCCACCGTCACGGCTGATCAGACTGATCCAAACCTGGCGAACAACACGTCAACGCAAAACGAAATCGTAGTGGCGCCTACTAGAATTACGCTCCGGTCTTTCTCGGCGCGCTACGGAACCGATAAGAACGGCGCGAACCGTGTGATGCTGATCTGGAAGACCGGAGGTGAGTCCCACAACCTCGGATTTAACGTTTACCGTGAGCTGAATGGAAACCGGGTCCGCATGAATCCTTCGATCATCGCTGGTTCGGCCCTGATGATGAGTGGAGCATTGTCGCGGCATGCGGCCAAGAGCTACGCCTGGATTGATCCTTCCGCGCCTGGTTCGGGAACCAGCTATTGGCTTGAAGATATCGATGTGAATGGCACTCGCACCATGCACGGTCCGGTCTCCGTCGCCGGGATGCAATCGGCCGCAGATGCTACTCCATCAGAAAGCCGAATGCTCAGCCAGATGAATCAGGCGCAGCCGCCACTACCGGGCAGCCAGGACAGCCATCTTGCCGAGGCATTTGCTGTAACGGATTCACCTGCGCGCGTGCAGCTCGAAAAGCAGTTTGAGCTCGCCTCGCATCCGGCGATCAAGATGAACGTTCGCCATGAGGGTTGGTATCGAGTCGGACAGCCGGACTTGGTGAAAGCCGGACTTGATCCGAACGTTAATCCCGCGAAGCTGCACTTGTATGCCGAGGCAGTCGAGCAGCCTATTCAGATCACGGGAGCAGCCGCAGGCCCAGGCGGCTTCGGCCCGCAAGCGGCGATTAATTTCTACGGAACCGGCATCAACACCGTTTTCTCAGGAACACGGGTTTACTGGTTGGTGGCCGGCGAGGGACGCGGTGCGCGCATTCCGCACATGGCTCTTTCGTCGGGCTCGAACCAGCCTCCGGCCAACTACTCAGCCACCGTGGAATTGCAGCAGCACGCGATCTATTTCTCAGCCCTCATCACGTCCAATGACGAAAACTTCTTTGGCGCGCTGGTCTCCTCAACACCGCTCGACCAAATTCTGGGAACTCCACACCTCGATACCAACTCTACACATGCGGCACAGCTGGAGCTTTCGCTGCAAGGCGTCATCATAGGCTTCCCGCATGATGTCGCCGTCTCGCTGAACGGAACGAATCTTGGTGATGTGACCTTTATCGGCCAGGACAAGGGGAAGGTGACCTTCGACGTTCCGCCGGGAGTTCTTCGCCCGTGGGGTAACACCATTACCTTGACCGCCCAGAATGGCGACTACGATACCAGCCTGGTCGACTACATCCGCATCACGTACCCGCATCGCTATGTCGCGGATTCGGATCTGTTGAAGTTCGCTGGGAGAGCAGGCGACGAGATTACAGTCAGCAATTTCGCCAGCTCACCAGTCGTGATAGACATCACCGACCCGAACCGGCCCGTGCAACTGACGCCGCAAGTGACGTCGCAAGACGGCAAGTATCAGATCGCCGTTCAGGTGCCCTTCACGACCACGAATCCTCAATCTACGTTGCGGCATACGCTGCTCGCGGTGGCGGACGACCGGGTCTCGTCGCCAGCCGGTGTCGTGGCCAATCATCCCTCTCAGTGGCACAGCCCGCAGCCCGGGGCTGATATCGCGATGGTCACCTACGGTGAATTCGCCGGTGCGCTGGCACCATTGGTGCGCGCCCATACGGCGGAAGGGAAGACCTCGGCCGTCATTCCCGTGGGCAATTTGTACGATGAATTCAATTTCGGCGAGCACAGTCCCTTCGCCATCAAACGCTTCCTGCAATCAGCATTGAAGAATTGGAAGCGGCCGCCAGCCTACTTGCTCTTGAACGGCCGCGCATCGCTCGATCCCCGCAACTTTCTTGGCTTCGGCAATCTGGATCTGGTCCCAACGCGCATCGTTCCAAGCTCCAGCCTGATGACCGCCTCGGATGACTGGTTCTCCGATTTCAAGGGCAACGGCATGGCCACGATTGCAACAGGCCGGTTGCCGGTGAGCACGATAGCGGAAGCGAAAGTTGTTGCCGAGAAGATTTCCACTTATGAGGGTCAGTCGACGAATGGGCCCTGGACCTCGAATGCCCTCTTCGTGGCCGACAAGGATGACACCGAAAGCTTCACGCAAGACACTCAAACTGTAGAAGCTGGGTTGCCGCCTACGATGCAGATCAGCAATATCTTTGTAGACAACGTTGGCGTCCCGAACGCCCGTGGACAAATTACGAACTCGATCAATTCAGGCCAGGCGCTAGTCAATTATCTGGGACATGGTTCCGAAGAACAGTGGGCCGGCCCCGACATCTTCGATGAAAACACCGTTAATTCGTTGACGAACGGTTCGCAACTGCCCGTGTTCCTGATCATGGACTGCCTGAACGGATTGTTCCAGGACGCCGTTGCTCAGCCGCTCGGCGTCTCTCTCATCTTGGCGCCGAATGGTGGCGGTGTTGCCGTACTGGCATCAAGCGGCCTGAACCAGGCCGCTCCCCAGAGCGATCTCGACGCGATGGTTGTTCAGAGTACGTTCGGCGCGAATGGCATGGCGCTGGGCGACGCTATCGTCAAGGCCAAGTCGAACATCGCTGATCCTGATGTTCGCCGCACATTCGTTCTCTTCGGCGATCCTGCCATGAGGATGAAGCAGTCCAACCCGACTGCTCACTGAAAACGGTTTCATGGTGGACTCTGGCTCAGCATCTACTTGGCTCATGCTGTATCGACGAATCTAGGACGCAGCCGAAACCTCCACTGGCACTCTCGCCGTTTGCCGTAGCGGTTCCCCCAGTGCCCGCATGACCTTTCCGAATCCCGCGAAGTCGAGCGATTGTGGACCATCCGACAGCGCGCGCTCAGGGCAGGGATGCACTTCAATGATCAGCCCGTCAGCTCCCACTGCAACTGCCGCGCGAGACACAGCCGCGATCAGGCTTTGCTTGCCCGTGCCGTGAGAAGGATCTGCTATGACCGGCAGGTGCGACAGATCGCGAGCTAATGCAACCGCCGCCAGATCGATTGTGTTCCGCATCTCGGTTTCGAAGGTCTTGATTCCCCGCTCGCACAGCACCACCTGATGATTGCCGCCCGAGAGAAGATATTCGGCCGCCAACAGCCATTCCTTGACCGTGGCGGAAGGCCCGCGCTTCAACAGGATCGGTTTGTTGACCGTTGCCAGACGCCTTAACAGGGCGAAGTTCTGCATGTTGCGTGCCCCTACCTGCAGCATGTCGACGTGCTCGCAGATGATGTCGATGTCCTCGGTGCTCATCACCTCCGTGACCACCGGTAGGCCGGTCTCTTCTTTTGCTTGGCGGAGGATTTTCAGAGCTTCAATCCCTAGTCCTTGGAAATCGTAAGGCGATGTACGCGGCTTATAAGCGCCACCACGCAACATCGACGCTCCCGCTCGCTTGACGGCATGCGCGGTGTCCAGCAACTGCTCACGAGATTCCACCGAGCAGGGACCGGCAATCACCACCACATCAGGTCCGCCAATCGAAACGCCATTGATCTTGACGATGGAGCGTTCTGGCTTTACCTGCCGGCTGACCAGCTTGAAAGGCTGCGCGATGGCCACGACATTGTCGACGCCGGGCGCAACCTGCAAGGCTTCAATCTCATGCCGGCGTCCGCTCCCAACCGCCGCGACAATCGTGCGCTCCGTGCCGCGCGTGGCGTGAGGCTGATACCCGGCCTCGCGAATACGTTCGATGACGTGATTGATTTCCTGCTCCGTAGCTTTCTCCGACATATTCACAATCATGGGTTGGTTCTCCTTGTTTTGGTCTTCCGGGGCAAAAAACTAAAGCCGCGATCCTGAGATCGCGGCTTGCGGTTAAACTCGGTTCGTCTGGAAGGTCGTCAGTGGCCCGTCCACGCCCCAAGCTGCGCCGCAGCCGCAAACCGAATAAATCGGTAATATGCGGCAAATCGACGGCTTGGAGTAAATCGTGTCATTGCAATCCTAATCTTTGGAGCTCTCCACCTGCTGACACCCTTCTACTGCAGCGAACTAGCCACGCTCGAGAATGCGTTATTGGCGTTCGAACCGATCAGGCGCACGGTACCGACCACCAGAACCAGAATTACGGCCAGCATTACCGCGTATTCGGCGATGTCTTGCCCGGAATCCTCCGACCACAGCCTGCGAATCACGTTGAACATAGGCTCTCCTCCACGGCTAAATGGCGGGCTCCCTCTCGAGAACTAGGGACCGACCTGGGAACTAGTGGTGACAATGATGCACGCGCTACAAGCCGCTTGTCAAATCCAGTTTGCATACCGCGAAAAGAAAGCCCGTTAGTTTGTACTGCCAGTCAGGCGCGGGCTCTGCGCAACTCCAGCCGCCCCCGATGCAGCCTGGACCAGGTCCTGGGCGGAGTGCTGGGCGACCTGCAAAACTCGGTTGGGAAGGATTCCCAGATAGAGAGTCGCCACAAAACTGATGGCCAGCGCCAGCCCCAAGCCGGGCGATATGGGGCCGACCGGCACTTCCTTCCGGGACTCCCGCATGTACATGACGACGATAATCCGAAGATAGTAGTAAGCGCCGATGGCGCTGTTGAGTACGCCGATAATCGTGAGCCAGATCAGATTAGCCCGCAACGCGGCGCTGAAAACATAGAACTTTGCGAAGAATCCACCGGTCATCGGGATTCCAATCAGCGAGAGCAGGAATACGGTGAGGGTCGCCGCCAGTAGCGGGGAACTGCGCCCGAGCCCCTCATAATCCTCCAGATTGACATACCGCTCGCCGGCGTTCGCCAGATGGCTGACCACAGCGAACGCTCCCACGTTCATGGCAGCGTAGGCCGCTGTGTAGAACATGGCGGCTGAGATGCCAGTCAGAGAATTGTCCGGGGTAGTCATGGCGAATGCCACCAGCAAGTATCCGGCATGCGCAATGGAGGAATAGGCCAAAAGCCGCTTCACATTGTTCTGAACCAGTGCGCCAATATTGCCCAACGTCATCGATAGGGCTGCCGCCACCCACAGGAACCAGAAGTGTCCCGGCACGTTGATGGAAAACACAACCCGCAACAGAACGGCGAATGCAGCGGCTTTCGGCGCCGTCGACATAAAGCCCACCACCGGAGCCGGCGCACCCTCGTACACGTCGGGCGTCCAGACATGGAACGGCGCCACCGCGACCTTGAATCCCAGACCAACAAACATCAGCGCCATCGAGGCATACGCCAGCATCTCAGCTGGACTGGACAGCAGCCGTTGGCTGATGGTGTCGATGTTGGTCGATCCCGTAGCGCCAAACATAAGCGCCACGCCATACAGGAAAAATGCGGTTGCGAATGATCCCAGCAGGAAATACTTCAACGACGATTCGGCGCTGGATGCTTCGTTCCGGCGGAACCCGGCGAGAATGTAGGTGGAAATTGAAGAGATCTCCAGTCCGATGAAGATCAGCATCAATTCAACCGCCGAGGACATCACCAACATGCCCACCACACTGAACAGGATCAGCGCGTAATATTCGCCCGCCCGAATCCTCTGCACCGCCAAATATTCGAACGAACTTAAAATCACAACGGCAGCAATCGCAATGACGAGAAAGTTAAAGAAGACGCTAAACCCGTCAACCCGGATCGTGTTTGAGAAAGCCAGTCCCGGGAACTTTGCCATGTACCAGGTCGACGCCAGGCCGGCCAGCGTTCCAATGAATCCAATGAGCCCAAGCGTTTTCTGGCTCTTTTCCTCATCCACCAGAGGATCGAGGACCATAATCACCATCCCGAAGATGGACAGGATCAGTTCCGGCAGGATCCGTATGTAATCGGCGCTCTGCGGAATGGCCTGAATTTGGGCCAGCGGCACCATCATTGGCCGACCACCTTGCTGACCATTTGCGGCAATGCATTCAGCGTCGCTTGCACCGCCGGATCGATTGCTCCCAGCCAGAGAATGGGCGCGACACCCATCATCAGGGCGGCCACGGCGCAAGGCCACACTGCGGCCTTCTCAAAGCCCAGCATGTCAGCCAGGCCATTATTCACCGGATGCGTGACCTTGCCATAGAAAACCCGCTGGAACATCCACAACAGGTAGCACGCGCTCCAGATCACACCGGTGGCTCCCAAAATTCCATAAATCGGTTTAGCCTGAAACGCGCCGTTGAGAACCAAGAACTCACCCACGAATCCATTCAGCAGCGGCAACCCCACCGAAGCCAGAACAATAAAAAGATAAGAGGTTGCGTAAACCGGCATCGGAGTCGCCAAGCCGCCAAACTCCGAGATCTCGTAGGTATGCCGGCGCTCGTGCAGGATGCCCGCCAGCATGAATAGCCCGCCCGTCGAGATGCCGTGAGCCAGCATCACAAACATCGCGCCGTTAAGTCCCGACTGCGTGAAGCTGAAGATCCCCAGCACCACAAAGCCCAGGTGGCTGACCGAAGAGTAAGCGATCAGCTTCTTCATGTTTGGCTGCACCATGGCGACCAGCGCGCCATAGATGATGCCGATGAGTGCCAGCGCCATGATCCAGGGAGCATTCTGTCGCGCCTGCTCGGGGAACAGTCCAAGATTGAAGCGCAGCATTCCGTACGTGCCCATCTTCAGTAAAACGCCCGCCAGCAACACGGACCCGGCCGTCGGCGCTTCCACGTGCGCATCCGGCAACCAAGTGTGGAACGGAAACAACGGTACTTTCACCGCGAATGCGATAAAGAAACCCAGGAACAGCCACTGCGCTGCAGCCGGGAAATTGGGCACCATGCCACGGGCGATTTGGTCTCTAATCACAACGAAATCGAAAGTGCCGGTGTGGGCGTACAGCCAGAGGATCGCTGCCAGCATAAACATCGACGCGATCATGGTGTACATGAAGAACTTTACCGCCGCATACACCTTGCGCTCATGCCCGAACACGCCGATTAGTAGCGCCATCGGAATCAGCGTAGCTTCCCAGAAGAAGTAGAAGAGGAACAAATCGAGCGAGGTGAAAACCCCGATGAGAGCGGTCTCGAGGATGAGCAGAAGGATAAAGAATTCCTTCACCCGGTCATGCACCGTCTTCCACGAGATGAGCACGCAGAGCGGCGTGAGGAACGTAGTGAGCACGACCAGCCATAGCGAAATTCCGTCAATTGCCATGTGGTAGTGGATATTCGGGCTCGAAATCCAGGACTTGTCGATCTCGTATTGAAATCCGCCAGTTGCCCGATGGAAATATACCGGCAAGTGCAGCGACAGACCGAACGTGATCAGCGATACCAGGAACGCAATCACCCGGATATCACGATCCCGTCGCGGAAGAACCGTCAGCAGCAACGCTCCACCGAGCGGCACAAAAGTGACCAGCGTCAGAATGTAGGGGCTCAGTGTGTCGGTGTTCATCGCATCCCCCACCAGATCATGTAGGCGATCACAACCGCCGCGCCTGAGGCAATCCAGCCGGCATAAGACCGCACATTGCCGGACTGCATATGCCGAACCTCGTCCGACACGTGGCGTGCGCCATCAGCAGCGTTGTTTACGGTGTCGTCGATGACCCGTCGATCGACTCCCTGCCACAGGATCTTGGTCGAGCCATCCACTAAAGGTTTAACGAAGACCTTCGCGTAAATCTCATCCACGTAATACTTGTTCAGCACCAGCTCATAAAAGCCGTTCATCGAGGCAGCAATTTTGTCGGGCAGATACGGCTTGCTGACGTAGAGAACATACGCGAGGATGAGTCCCGTGAAGGCGAAGAGTACGGAAATCCCCATAAGCAGCCATTCCGTATTGCCAGAGCCTTCGGTGATGGTCTTTGGAAATTCCGAGCCGAATACCGGTTCGAGGAAGTGCTCGAACCCATTGTGAATCCCGACGAATCCCCCGACCGCTGACAGCACCGCGAGGATGATCAGCGGGACCAGCATGACCATGGGACTCTCATGCGGTTCGCCATGGCCGTGGTCCTCATGCCCAGGGGCCGCGTGAGCATGCCCGTGATCGTCGATCTGTATGCCTTTGTAGTCTCCCCAAAATGTCATGAACAAGAGGCGGAACATATAGAACGACGTGATGAGGGCCGTGATGGCTCCGATCAGCCAGTACACCCAACTTGCCTGATACGCCTTCCACAAAATTTCATCTTTACTCCAAAAGCCCGCCAGCGGCGGGATTCCAGAGATTGCGAGGGTGGCGATCAGCATCGTCGTAAACGTGATGGGAATATATGTTTTCAGTCCGCCCATCTTGCGCATGTCCTGCTCGCCGCCGACGGCGTGAATCACCGATCCCGCTCCGAGGAACAGCAGGCCTTTGAAGAAAGCGTGGGTCATCAGGTGAAAAATGCCGGCCGAAAAGGCTCCGGCGCCGCAGGCCATGAACATATAGCCAAGCTGCGAAACGGTCGAGTAGGCGAGCACCTTCTTAATGTCAGTTTGAGCAATGCCGATGGTTGCGGCGAACAAAGCGGTGAGAGTTCCGATGACGGCGACGACAGTCAGCGCAATCGGTGTCCGCTCGAAGATCACATGCGATCGTGCCACCATGTAAACGCCCGCAGTCACCATAGTCGCGGCATGAATCAGCGCTGAGACTGGAGTGGGTCCTTCCATGGCATCCGGAAGCCAGACGTACAACGGAATCTGAGCCGACTTGCCGCAGGCCCCAACCATGAGCAGGATTCCAATCGCGGTGAGAAGTCCCGCGCCTGATGTCTCCGCTGCCAGCGGTTGCACTTTCGCGAACACGTCGGTGAAGTTCAGAGACCCGAAGTGCTGAATGATCAGGAACAGCCCAATGAGAAATCCAAAGTCGCCGATCCGGTTAACGATGAACGCCTTCTTGCCCGCCGATGCCGCCGAATCCTTCGTGAACCAGAACCCAATCAGCAGGTACGACGCCAGGCCCACGCCCTCCCATCCCACAAACATCATCAGATAGTTGTTGGCTAGCACCAGCGTCAGCATGAAAAACATGAACAGGTTCAGGTAGCTAAAGAAGCGGTAATAGCTGGGATCGTCCGACATGTATCCGACGGAGTAGATGTGAATCAAAAATCCGACTCCGGTCACCACCAGCAGCATCACCAACGAAAGCTGATCGAGATAAAACGCAAAATCGGCCGTGAAGTAGTTGGGAAGCCCGAGACTTCCGGAACGAATCCAGTGTGCCAGATTGAAAACGTAGGGCGCAGCGGCCGACGAAAATCCCAACGCAATCTTCAACGCCAAGGCGAAGGCCAGACCGGGGAAGGTCAACGCGAGCGTGGTGACTGCCTTTTTCGACGACCGGCGGCCCATGAATCCGTTAATCGCCGCCCCAGCCAGCGGCAGCGTCGGAATCAGCCAGAGATAGGGGTTCTGCGTCATAGTTTAAGCAGGTTCACCTGGTCAACATTCAATGTCTCGCGCGTGCGGTAGACGGCGATGATGATCGCCAGGCCCACCGCCGATTCGGCCGCGGCCACCACCATGACAAAGAAGACGAAGATCTGCCCCGCCAGCACATGCCAGTGCGCCGCAAATGCCACGAACGACAGATTCACGCCGTTGAGCATCAACTCAATCGACATGAAGATCGTGATAATGTTGCGCTTGATCAGAAATCCCGTAATGCCGCACGCGAACAGGATTCCACTGAGCACCAGATAGTACGAAAGCGGAACCATTAGTCTTTCACCTTCTGTGTTGGACCGCCGACCTCTGAGGATGGCGGCCTGCTGGCCAACACCACCGCGCCCATGATGGCGACCAATATCAAGATCGACGTGATTTCAAACGGCAAGAGAAACTCATGAAACAGCATGTCCCCGATCGTTTTTGGAGGTCCAGGTAAGGCGCCGACCGCAACTTCTCCGGTTCCCGAATGTCGCAACACGACCCATGCCACCAGCACACTCCCGATGAGCATGCCCGGGATCCCAAAGAGGATCGCTACCCGGCTACCCTGCGTGCGTTCTTCGACTCCCGCATTCAGCAACATGATGACGAATACGAACAGCACCATGATCGCGCCGGCGTAAACGATCACCTGCAGTGCGGCCACAAATTCCGCGCCTAGCAGCAGATACTCTCCCGCCAGCGCCGCCATCACTGCGATCAGTGACAGCGCGCTGTTGATCGGATGCCGCTGCACCAGCAGATTCACCGCGCCCGCCACGCAGACCGCTCCGAAGGCAAGAAACAGAATTAAATGAACGCTGATCATTGAAAGTCAGTACTTAGGGGTCAGAGGCCAGGGATTAGGGGACAGTTTGAATGCTTGGGTTCTGATGCCTGACCCCTGAACCCTGGACCCTGACCTCTGCTACTTCATCACCACGATGATCGCGGTGACGATCAGATTCGCCAACGCGAGCGGCAACAGGAACTTCCAGCCAAATGCCATCAGTTGGTCATAACGGAAGCGCGGCAACGTCCCGCGCACCCAGATGTAGAGAAATAGAAATGCAAAAACCTTCGCGCCAAACCAAAATACCGGGAGAATCGCCTGCACGATCCGCGGACCGCCAATCGGCCCGTGCCATCCGCCCAGGAACAACAGCGTCGCCAGGCAGGCCACCGTGATCATGTTCGCGTATTCCGCCATGAAGAACATCGCAAACTTCATCGCGCTGTATTCGGTGTGATACCCGGCCACAAGTTCGGTCTCGGCTTCAGGCAGATCGAACGGGATTCGGTTGGTCTCGGCATACGCGGCCATTAAGTAACAGAAGAAGGCGACAGGCTGAACGAAGATATTCCACCGCGGAATGAATCCCAGGAAAGTTCCGCCCTGTGCGTCCACGATGTCGCGAAGGCTGAAACTGCCCGACAGAATCAGTACGCCTACCAGCGACAGGCCGAGCGAAATCTCATAGCTGACCATCTGCGCGCTGGCCCGCAGCCCGCCAAGAAGGGAATACTTATTATTCGAGGACCAACCGGCGAGCGCGACCCCGTACACGCCGATCGACGTGACGCCGAGAATCACCAGCAAACCGGTATTCACGTCAGTAATCTGCAGAGGAAAGCTGTAACCGAAGAGCGTGATTGCGTTCCCGAACGGGATCACCGCGATCGACGTCAGCGCAAAGATGACGGCAATCAGCGGCGCCGCGAGGAAAAGCGGCTTGTACACATGAGGCGGTGTGAGGTCTTCCTTAAATAGAAACTTGATGCCGTCCGCCGCCGGTTGCAGCAGTCCGAATGGCCCCACGCGCGTGGGCCCCCAGCGATTCTGCATGTGGCCCACGACTTTGCGTTCCAGCCACACTGTGTAGGCGACAGCCGTGAGCAGCACCAGCAACACGATCGCTGACTTGATCACGGCCGCTACAATGTAAATCCAGATTGGCACCGCCCCACGTCCTCTCCCGAATCAGTTGTGGAACACAACGCCGATCAGCTCACTGCTCATCACTCACAGCTACATCAGTCTGCCGCGACTTCCGCGGGCTTTACTTCGTGACTCTCCAAGACAGACCTCAGCGCGCGCGAATAACGTCCCAGTGTGCCCGAAGTGAACAGAGTATCGTTTGCCGGCTGAATGGATTCCAATTTGTGAGCCACGCCCGTGCCGCTATTGGCCAGCGAAGTATGCTCGCTGTTGCCCGCCAGAAGGTTCGCGCGAGATGCGCCGTATCCCGACACCAGGCGCTGAATCTCGTCGAGAATCGCCATCGGATCGAGCGGGCTCAACTTGGGCTCCAGTCCCTGATTCTCAAGCCACACCGCATGGCGATCGGCTTCACCCGATTGTGCTCCGCGCGATTGCCCCATATCCGCACGCACTCCGCCGCCGAACGGGACGAGTTTGCGAATGTCCGCTCCCATCGCGTCGGCGATGCGCACGATCATCTCGAAATCGGGCTTCGTGCCGGAGACTTCTCCAGCCTTCTTGACCAGTTGCACGTCGCCGCAGGTGTTGCTCATACTGCCTGCTTTTTCGTAAGCATTGGCTGCAGGAAGAACTACGTCAGCGATCGCGGCAGTTTCGGTAAGGAACATGTCCTGCACCACGACGAAACCTTTGGAAAAAGCAAATGGGTCGATGTCGAGGCGCCCGATCGGATTCGACCCCACCACATAAAGCGCTTTCAACTTGCCCGCTTTGGCTGCGTCGACCATGCCCGGCAAATCAAGTCCGGCCTGTTGCGGAATCCCCGCCCATTCCTCGCGGAAATGGCTCGCCGCGTTCGCAGGATGATAGCCGGGAAGCAGATCCGGGTAGAGACCCATATCAGCCGCACCGCGTGAGTTGGCGTAATCTCCCAGGCAAACGAATTTCGCGCCCGGAATGCCGGAAGCGAACGAGACCAGGCTCGCGATGTCCTTCCCGCGAATCTCGGATCCGAAAATAATGACGATATTCTGCTCGGCGCGGATCTTGTCGCGCAGCGTGTTCCACGCGTCCTTCGTGTTCCCGAGTGCATCTGCCGCCGCGTCATCCCCTGCGAGGAACGCTGCGACTTTGCCTTCTGCTCCGGTTGGAATCTGCGTAAAGCTTGCCGCCTGCCGCCGCAACTTGATCGGCTGTGAGTTGATTACAAACAGCTTCGCCCGGTGCAGCCGGACATTGTTGCGAATCTGCCATGCCACCAGCGGATGCTGCTCCGTGGGATCGTTCCCGATCAGCAGAATCGCGGGGGCGCTGAAGACGTCTGCCATGCTGGCCGTGGCATTCTCCTTGCCGCGCATGGCTGCCGCGAAAGCCGAGAAGTCCGCCGTCCGGTGGTGGTCGACGTTGTTCGTCTTCAGCACCGTGCGCGCAAACTTCGAGAGCAGATAGGATTCCTCGTTCGTAGTGCGATTTGATCCGACGACGCCGATCGCAGCCCCGCCGTCCTTGTCCCGCACTTCCGCAAACTTCTTCCCAACCAACTCAAACGCATCCTCCCAGCTTGCCGGAGTCAGCTTCCCGTTCTTCCGGATCAGCGGCTGCGTCAGACGCTCTTCATGATTCGCGAAGTCAAACCCGTACCGTCCCTTGACGCAGAGGAAGTCTCCGTTGGTCCCGCTCTTGTCGCGGTTATCGCCGCGGACAATTTCCATTCCGGTGTCGGAGCGCCGCACGCCCAGCGTCGTCTTGCATCCGTCACCGCAGTGTGTGCACACCGTGCCGACGTGCTTCATCTCCCAGGGACGTGTCTTGTAGCGATAAGCCCCCGAAGTGAGTGCGCCCACCGGGCATATGTCGATGCACATCCCGCACTCTTCGCACTCAAGGTGATCCTCTTTATTAGGGGCAATCAGCGAACTCACGCCGCGGTTCTGCACGCCCAGCGCCCAAACGTCCATGCCCTCGCCACAAACCCGCACGCAGCGGTAGCACAGGATGCAGCGCGGACGGTCGAAGTACACCACCGGAGACCACTGCTGCTCCTCCTTGTGATTCTTCGCCTCCATGAATTTCGATTCGGCGGCGCCGTACGCGAACGTCATGTCCTGCAGTTCGCACTCGCCACCGGCATCGCAAACCGGACAATCCAGTGGATGATTCCCGAGCAGCATTTCCAGCATCGACTTGCGCGCCTGTTTGATCTCTTCGCTCTCGGTAGTTACCGCCATACCCTCGCTGATCACCGTGGTGCAGGCGGTCTGCAGCTTGGGCATCTTCTCGATCTTCACCAGGCACATCCGGCAAGCGCCTTGCAAAGAGAGGTTCGGGTAATAACAAAAGGAGGGCACTTCAATGCCCACGCTCTTGCACGCCTCAATGAGGAGCGTGCCCGCCGGGGCGGTTACTTTCTTGCCGTCAACTGTAAGATTCACATCAGCCATATCAGTAGCGCCGGCGTCCCGCCGGCTGTGGCGAGCGCGTCTCGCGCTCGCACCCTGCCATCATTCACGAAACCCTGCGGGCATTCGCCCGCAAATTGGACGGCGAGACGCCGGCGCTACACGTGCACCGGAATCCGCTCGACCACCCCTTCTTTCTCGTAAGGGCAGGGCCGGCCTTCCAGATGATCTTCGAATTCCTTCCGGAACTTCTTTACGAATGCGATCGTCGGCATCGCTGCCGCGTCACCCAGCGGACAGAACGTCCGCCCCAACATGTTCTCCGCCAGGTACTGCATGTTGTCGATGTCCTTCTTCAATCCGCCGCCGGCATGGAACCGGACCAAAGTCTTCTTCAGCCAGTCGGTCCCTTCTCGGCACGGAATGCACCACCCGCAGCTCTCATGCTGATAGAACTTCATCGTCCGCAGCGCGAATTTCACGATGCATTGCGCGTCATCAATGACAACCACGCCGCCCGAACCCAGCATCGATCCCGCCTTCGCGACCGAATCAAAATCCATGGCCACATCGACTTCGTCCGCCGTAAGGCACGGGCACGACGCTCCGCCAGGTACCACGGCCTTCAACTGCCGCCCGTTCGGAATCCCGCCACCGACTTCATAGACCATTTTTTTTAGGTTGTAGCCCATCGGCAGTTCGTACACACCAGGCTTGGCAATATTCCCGCTCAAACAAAACAGCCGTGTCCCGCCATTCTTCGGCGTCCCCAGCTTCGCGTACCAGTCTGAGCCGCCAAGAATAATGTGCGGAACATTCGCCAGCGTCTCGGCATTATTAATCACCGTCGGCCCGCCCCACAGTCCCACCACAGCAGGGAAGGGAGGCCGGATCCTCGGCACCCCGCGTTTGCCCTCCAGGGACTCCATCAGCGCCGACTCTTCGCCGACCTCATAAGCGCCCGCGCCGCCATGCCAGTAAACGTCGAAGTCCTTGCCGCTGCCGAAGATATTCTTGCCGGCGAATCCCTTGGCATAGGCGTCTTTGATCGCCTTCTGCATGATGTTCGACAGATACCGGTACTCGCCGCGAATGTATATGTACCCGCTCTTCGCGCCCACCGCGAGCCCGGCGATCATCACGCCCTCGATCACCGAATGCGGATCATGCTCAAAAATCAAGCGATCCTTGCAGGTCCCAGGTTCGCTCTCATCCCCATTGCACAAAACGTACTTGGGCTTAGCCGACTGCTTGGGCACAAATGACCACTTCATCCCGGTCGAGAACCCGGCACCGCCACGCCCGCGCAGTCCCGAATTCTTCACCTCGTTTGTAATGGCGTCCGGCTCCATGGCCAGCGCCTTTTGGACAGCCTTGTAGCCGTCCAGTTCGACGTAGCGGTCAATATTGATCGCACCCATGCCGAAGCGCCGCGAAACGACTTTTACCTCATCGGGATGTGAGACCAAGTCAGCCATGAGACCAATTGTTGATTGAAGATTTCAGATTGCAGATTGAAGCCAACACCACGCGATCAAAATCTGCAATCTGAAATCATCAATCTGAAATCTACTGCGTCCCCTTCTTCTGATACTCGTCAAGAATCCGATCCATCTTCGCCGTCGTCAGGTTCTCGTGAAAATCGTAGTTCACCTGCGCCGCCGGAGCCCAGCTGCACGCTCCGATGCACTCCACTTCTTCCAGCGTAAACAACCCGTCTTGTGTCGTCTGCTTGTGGCCGATACCCAGCTTCTTCGCGCAATGATGCAGGATTTCTTCTCCGCCGCGCACCATGCAGCTGATGTTCGTGCACACCTGCACGTTGTATTTCCCCCGCGGCTTGGTGGTCAGCATCGAGTAGTAGCTGATCACGTTGTGCACTTCGAGAACGGTCAGTTCCAGGCGCGCCGCGATTTCGGCGATGACCTCGTCCGACAGAAAGCCGACCTCGTCCTGCGCGTAGAGCAGAGTCGGGACGAGCGCAGATCTTTTCGTCGGATAGTGCGGCACCATCTCCGCAAACCGCGTCTCGAATTCGTCCGAGAATTTCATCTTCAAAAGAATTCCCCTGTGCCCCTCTGTGTCCTCTGTGGTGCAGGGGTTTTCTCACCACAGAGGACACAGAGGGGCACAGAGTCATCGATCGATTTCACCAAGCACTATGTCAATCGATCCAATCGCGGCCACCACATCCGCCAGCAGCCGCCCTACGCACATCGTTGCCAGCGTCTGCAGATTCGCAAAACAAGCCGACCGCATGTGCACCCGATACGGCTTCGCCGTCCCGTCACTAACGATGTAGTACCCCATCTCTCCCCGCGGCGACTCGACTGCCTGGTAAACCTCGCCTGCAGGCACAGCAAAACCTTCCGTAATAATCTTGAAGTGATAGATGAGGGACTCCATCTGCGTCTTCATCTTCTCCCGGTCGGGAAGGACCACGTGCGGCGCGTCAGCCTTGATCGGCCCTTCCGGCATTCCATCGAGCGCCTGCCGCACGATCCCGATCGACTCCCTCAATTCCTGCACGCGGCACATATATCGGGCAAACACGTCGCCTTCCTGCGATACCGGCACCCTGAACTGAAACTTCTCGTAGCTGGAATACGGCATGTCCCGCCGCAGATCGATATCCACCCCACTCGCCCGCAGCGTCGGCCCAGTCGCCCCTAGCGCGATCGCATCTTCCGGAGTCATGTATGCGACGCCCTTAGTCCGCATCAGCCAGATCGGATTCCCAGTGAGCAGGTTCTCGTACTCATCCACCCTCTCCGGGAAGTATCCCGCGAAATCGCGCACCCGATCGAAGAATCCCAGCGGCGGCTCCAGCGCGATCCCGCCCACGCGGAAATAGGAAGTCATCATCCGCTGTCCGCTGACCATCTCGAACATCTTCAGGATCTCTTCGCGCTCGCGGAAGCAGTACAAGAAGACCGTCATCGCACCGATGTCCATGGCATGCGTGCCCAGCCATACCAGGTGCGAATTGATGCGGGTCAACTCGTTCAGCAGCACGCGCAACCACTGCGCCTTGGGAGGAATTTCCAGCCCGAGCAACTTCTCGACCGCCAGCACGTAGCATAGATTGTTCGTCAGGGGGCAAAGGTAATCGATGCGGTCCGTTAGCGGCACAACCTGCTGGTAAAACTTCGCCTCGCAAGTCTTCTCGATGCCCGTGTGCAGGTAGCCGATGTCTGGCATCAGGCGCACAATGGTTTCGCCGTCGATTTCCAGCAGCACGCGTAGCACTCCGTGCGTCGACGGATGTTGCGGGCCCATGTTCAGGATCATCGTTCGATCCTGTCCGGGCTCCAGCACTGGAGTGGGATTCAGGTGAGCCATCTAGCGGTACCCCTCCACCGGATAGTCTTTGCGGAGAGGGTGGCCTTCCCAGTCCTCAGGCATCATGATGCGTCTGAGATAAGGATGCCCGGCAAAACGAACCCCAAACAGATCGTAAACTTCGCGCTCGAAGTAGTTCGCGCCAGGCCAGACAGATGTAATTGAATCAACTGTAGGGCTGGAACTGTTCAAGCGAACTTTGAGGCGAATCCGCTCTTTCTTCGAGATCGACAGCAGATGATAAACAACTTCAAAGCGCGGCTCCGCCGGATACCAGTCCACGCACGTGACATCCGAAAGGAAATTGAACGGGCACGCTGAATCGTCCCTGAGCAATGCGCACGCCTCGCGGATATCCGACCGGTCGACGTAAATCGTCATCTCCTCGCGATCGAACTTTACGCCCTGAACTGCCGATTCCTTCCAGCCCAGCAGGCGCGCGATAGCCGGATGGTTCTTCAGTTCCGCGAGGTCGGTGATGGCGGGTGCCAGCGGCATCAGCGCGCTTTCCTCCCCTCGGCGGTCTCACCCCAGTCCAGGACACCCTTCTTCCACACATAAAAGAAGCCAACCAGAAAGATTCCGATGTACACCAGCATCTCCCACAGCCCGAACATGCCCTGTCCATCGGCCTTGAGTTTCTTCAAAATCACCGCCCAGGGATAGATGAAGACAGCCTCAACGTCGAACAGAATGAACAGCATAGCGACCAGATAGAACTTCACGGAGAAGCGCTGCCGGGAGTCCCCGATCGGGGTCATGCCGCACTCGTAGGGTGACATTTTGGCGCGGGTGGGCTTACGTTGCCCGATTAGCCAGGAAAGCAGCACAATCGCAGTCGCAATCCCGCCAGCCATAAGAATATGGATGAGAAACGGGAGGTAGCGAGCGAAGTAATTGTCGGGCATAGGAGGAGGTATATATAATTCGCGCCAAGTGATTGCTTAAACGTTCTAGATTATGGGCTTACACTCGCGAGTGTCAAGCGAGCGGGAGGCAAATTTTGGAAATTGAAGGTGAGCGATTTCCGATCGGGTGATTTGGCGATTGAGCGATTGAGAATCAGGAAAAACGAGTTAAGGAAATGTGGTTCGGCTCTCCTGTTCAATGACTCAATCGCTCAATGACTGAATGACTCAATCCTTATGATTTTTGGCTTCAACACCGACGTAAAGCACGGCGACACGATCTATCACGTGCAGAGCGAAGCGCGTGAAGGCGAGCTCCTCCTCCAGACGCAAGTATTCGTGCGCGGCCGCTGCATCGGCAAGAAAGCTACCTCCTACGCGAAGAAGGCATCGGAGGCACAGTCTGGCGATGCCCAGAAAGAACAGCAGTTGCGCGAGCAGCATCGTCTCGTGCTCGACGCCATCCGGGAAGGGAAGCTCGACAACGTCCTCGATCACCCCGAACCCGAAGCGCTCGCCACCGTAAAAGAACTCGAAGTTCAGTGGCTCAACGCGGACTCCGTCCTCGCCGATCGCAATTTAACCATGCAGTTGCGCGTGACCGAGGGTGGCGCTGCCGCTTCCGGAGCACGCCTCACGTTCCGCTTCGCCCGACCCGGCGCCGCGCCGTTCTACACGCAAGCAGTCGCCGATTCCGGTGGCGCCGCAGAGATCAAGATTGAAGTTGAGGAAGCGGCTCTGCCAGATTCGTCGTTACTGGTCCAGGCAAACTTCGAAGGCCGCACCGCCACCCGAAAGTTCGTCCTCCGCAAAGCCGAGTAATAGTAGATAGATGATCGTGTGGGGACGGACGCATTCGTCAGTCCCGCGAGCGCAGCGAGCGTGCCCCTGCGCGATGCTGCGTGCTCTTCTAAGGCCGCAGCCGCGTAGCGGCAGCATGTGAAAGCCCGGTTCGGAAAGTGCCGGGTACGCTTGCAAACAGGCACGAGTCCGTCAGGGACGCCACGTTTCTCCCTCACTCAAATCGGCGTACAGTGTCCTATACATCATGAAACTCCAAATCAACGGGGAAGAAAGGTCCTTCGATCCTCCGATTCCCACTCTCGCCGCTCTGGTAGAAGCCCTCACCATGAAACCCGACCGTGTCGCCATCGAACTCAATCGTGACATCGTCCCCCGCGACCGTTGGGGCGAGACCATCCTCAACGACGGAGACAAACTCGAGATGGTTCATTTCGTCGGCGGCGGATCCCTCCGTGCTGATGCGATCTCCCTCCGCTCCTGAGATCACGTGGAAGAGCGGCCTTTCAAGGCCGCGTACGTCGCAACTCATGAACCTGCTTCAGCCCCGCTGGTCGGAGCCCTCCGGCAGGAACTCTCTTAGTCACTAACCCCTTCATTTCTTTGCTTGATCCACAGCCTGCCATGCCTAAAATGTGTGAAACATTTCGCATCAAAATTGTTTCAAACGTTCTTGAGGATTCATGCAGGATCGGTTCACATCCCGAGAAGTCATCGCTCTGACGGGCATCACGGCCCGCCAGTTGCAGTGGTGGGACGAACGTGGCGTCGTTCGACCGGAGCATGAGGGGCATCGCCGCCTCTATTCGATGAACCAGCTCACCGAGATCGTCGTGATCTGCCAACTCCGCCGCAAGGGATTTTCGCTGCAAGGCGTGCGCAAAGTCGTCCGCTTCCTTGAACGGGAATTCGGCAAAGGCTTGGCCGAAATCGTCGACCGCAACTCGGAAACTCATCTGCTAACCGACGGCAAACATCTCTATCTCGAGACTTCGGCCAAGCAGATCGTCGACATCCTCAAGAATTCAGATCAGCCCATTTTGGGCATCTGTTTAACCGATGCTGTGCGTCATGTTCGTGCTGGCGTGACAGCGGCAAAGGTAAGTACCTCAGTAACTTCGCGGGATTACCTGAAGCGTGCTAGAAAGGCTTCGTAGGGATTTTTGGGTCGAGCACAAACCGAATCAAGGGAGGGAACACATGGTCGGTGAACTGGACATCCTCAATGAGTGGATTCCGGAACAGATGCAGCCTGGTACCGTCTTTGTGCTCGAAAATGCCGGTGAGATCGGCGAAAAGGAAGATCCTTACTGGGCCGTGCTCTCATGCCCATCCTGCGGCATGCTCGGCCTGATCACCCGCAAACAGATCAACGGATTGCTCCCGGTCATCTGCGGCTCGGAGAGTTGCTCAGCCCAATTTTTCATCCGGGACAGCGAAGTCGTAGTCCGCAAACCATTCTAGGATTGCAACCCTTTTCCGTAGAGACGTAGCTTGCTACGTCTCTTCTATCCACGAAACCTAAAGCGTCGATCTATCGGCTCTAGTCCGGATCAGTTGCGCTACCTGCAGAGACGTTGCCAGCAACGTCTCTATGGTTGATTGACCAGTTGCGCAAACACCGACAGGTCGATATTCCCGCCACTCACAACGCAGACGATCTTCCGCGCCCCACACTTCCCGCTGAGCCCCGCTGCGACCGCGCAAGCTCCGGCTCCCTCGCTGATGACGTGATTCCGCTCCGCCACAAGTTTCATCGCCAGCCGGACCTCGTCAAGCGTGCTCACGATGGACCCGGCCAGCAGATGATGCGCCAGATCCCACATGCGGGGAAACACCGATTTCCCGCCACACCCATCCACCCAACTCGCCTTCCAAGTGGGAAACTTCTGCGGTGATCCGGCTGCCAGAGACCAAGCCAGCGGTGCCGCTGTTTCCGGTTCCGCGGCGAACACCTTCACCTTAGGCGCACGCTCTTTCATGGCAGCCGCGATGCCGCACGACAAACCTCCGCCGCCGAACGACGCCACGATCGCTTCGACATCAGGCAGGTCTTCCAGAATCTCCAGCCCCGCCGACGCGTTGCCCGCGATAAATTCGTCATCTTCAAACGGATGTACGAATGCACCATTCATCGCCGGATGTGCGCGGTCCGCCAGCGCCCTCCAGCAATCGTCGTACGAAGCTTTCACGATTTCCCCGCCGAGGCGACGCACTGCGTCGAGCTTGGCTGCGGGAGCGGCGTCGATTACGAGCACCCTGCACGGGACACCGGCCTTGCGCGCGGCGAGCGCGACTCCCTGCGCCGCGTTGCCCGCACTCACCGTCCAGACTCCGCGCCGCCGCTCCGCCTCCGGCAACAGGCGCACCGCATTGTAGGCACCCCGGATCTTGAACGCCCCAATCGGTTGCAGGCACTCGAGCTTTAGGTAAATCTCGGCAGGTCCGTCGTAGTTCAGGCGCACGAGCGGCGTGCGAATGGCGGCTTCGTAAACATGCTTGCGAGCGTCATCGATCATCCCGGGCGGGATGTTGCGTTCATTCTTCTCCACCGAGGCAAAATGAGTTGCCATGACGCTCCCGCAATATTTGGAGTAGCTTCTGCTAGCGCTTCTGGACCTTGGCGTCGCCAAGTTGTACGGGCACTTGTTCGACGATTTCGATTCCGAAACCTTCGAGCGCCGCGACCTTCTTCGGTCTATTCGTGAGCAGCCGAATCCGCCGCAGGTTCAGATCCGACAAAATCTGCGCCCCAATCCCAATCTCGCGCTGGATCTGCTTGCTGTTGTCATAGAGAGAAGTGAGGGCCCTCCCGCCATGGAAGCTCAAAGCGGCTCGCTCGCCAATTTTCTCAACCGAGAATCCCTGCGAGGTCTGGTGCAAATAGATCAGTGCGCCCAGTCCTTCCACGGAGATGCGCCTCAGTGAGGCTTCGAGGGTCGCATGGCATTCGCAACCGGTCGCGCCGAAGACATCTCCCATAAGGCAATGAGCGTGCATGCGCACCAGCACCGGTTGTTCGCTGTGCTCGATATCCCCGCGAACCAGGGCCACGTGCGACTCGCCGCCATCCACCTCGCTCGAATAAGCGATCAGGCGGAATTCGCCGAAGCGGGTATCGATGAGTGCCTCGCCGACGCGATTTACGTAACGCTCGTGCGCCATGCGGTAGCGGATGAGCTCGGCGACGGTCAGCATCTTCATGTTGTGCTCACGGCAGAACTCGATCAGATCCGGCACGCGAGCCATGCTGCCGTCGTCCTTCATGATTTCGCAGATGATTCCCGCCGGCACCATGCCCGCAAGCCGCGCCAGATCGACCGACGCTTCGGTCTGTCCTGCGCGCACCAGCACCCCACCTTTGCGCGCGCGAAGAGGGAAGACGTGTCCGGGACGGGCCAGATCCGACGGCTTCGTCGCGGGATCGATCGCGACCTGAATGGTCCGTGAGCGGTCATACGCGGAAATGCCGGTAGTGACCCCCTGGCGTGCATCAATCGCTTCGCAGAAAGCTGTTCCATATTGCGAGGTATTCTCGGCGGTCATCGGACCGATGTTCAGATGCTCGAGCCGTTCCTCCGTCATCGCCAGGCAAATCAGCCCGCGCCCAAACTTCGCCATGAAATTGATGGCCTCAGGCGTGACCTTCTCGGCGGCAAGCGTGAGGTCACCTTCGTTCTCGCGGTCCTCGTCGTCGACAACGACGATCATGCGTCCCGCGCGAACCTCTTCAATCGCGTCTGGTACATCGGTAAACGGGGGCTGGGGGCTCATAGTGTGCCGATTTTAGCAGTTCCGGAGGGGCGTTGGTCGTAAGTCGTTGGCCGGTCGCCTAGTAGGCTAGGTAGCTACGACCGGTCTTGCAGCATGTGAGAAGGCTTTGTGTCGGGCAACGGCAGCTGGCGCGGGAACTCCACAGTCACGGACTGCTGCCGCTGGAGGAAGGCTTGCTGGACGGCACTTTCGCGAGCGCGAAAAAGGGGGCCTGGCCGTGGGGCCGACCAAGCGCGGCAAGGGGACGAAAATCATGGCTATCGCCGCTGTTACCAGTCTTCCTCTGGCCGTCATCGTCGATAGCGCCTCGCCGCACGCAACAAAACTCGTCGAGGAAACCCTGGCCGGAAGCTTTCTCGACGAACTCCCGGCGCGGCTGATCGGCGACCGGGCCTATGACTCGGATCGTCTGGACCGGGGACTGGAGCGCGATTACGGCATCGAGTTGATCGCGCCCAACCGGGAGTATCATGCTGAGGTATTTGTGAGCGATTACTCGTGTCGCAACGCCTGCACCGGATCGATGGAAGCCGCGCGCCGGGCTGGCATGACCCCGGCAATACAGGCAGCCGCCGCGAGGATTGCGGTTGCGCCGATCACGATCGTGGGATCGGGGCTGGTGATCTCGTAGAGCTGCGACTTCACAAACCGCACGCACACCAGCGCGATCGGGATTCCGATCGCCAGACCAAGGACAATCTGGATGATCGCCCCGCGCATCACCATCGTGATCACGCTGCTCCGCTCGGCACCCACGGCCATGCGAATGCCAATCTCGGGCGTCCGCCGCGCGACGGTATAAGCAGTCACTCCATAAAGTCCTATTGCCGCCAGCAGCAGAGCCAGAGCCCCGAACAGCATCGTTAGTCGTGCGATCAGCCGTTCGTCGTTGAAGCGGTCGGCAATCTGCTGATTGAAAGTTTGAAACTTCGCCACCGTCAGATTCGGATTGATGGCGGCCAGCGTGGTCCGCGTGAGCTTCTCCATGTCGTTCATCGGATGCTCGGTTTCGATCACAATCGCCCCCGCATAGACCGACACATCGAGTTCGAGCGGACGTTTCCAACTCGCGGGCCGCTGCGTCATCGGAACGAAATACATGCTGTGGTTTTTCCAGTACACGCTTGTGTAGACCGTGTCCTCGACTACACCGACGATCTCGAAGTCTCCGGTCGCGGCTGGCTCGGGTCCGAAATGTTGGCCAATCGGATTGCTGCCTTGCTTGAAGAACTCTTTCACAAAAGTCTGGTTCACCACCGCCACCGTTCGCACGGTAGCAGTATCCTGCACTCCGATTCCGCGTCCCATGATCACGTGTGTTCCCACCGAGTCGAAATATTCGGGGTTGCCGCGCACCCAGGACGCGCTTTTCCCCGAAGGCGGTTGCCCCTGGATCTGGACGTAGTCGTCCCAGTTGTTATCTTCCATCGGCGTGTACGTGCAAATGCCGGCGTTTTTAACTCCGGGCAGCGCATGGAAGCTCTGCTCGATCGTGCGGTAGAGGGCATCGAGTTGGGTTTGCGAATATCCCGCGGCCTGGGGATTGATGTGCACGATGTAGCGATTTCTGGCATCGAGCTTCAGGTTTGTGCTCTGCAGCTTGTCCAAACTTTGCGAGAACAGTCCGGCACCCACAAGCAGCACAAGCGACACCGCCGCCTGCAGCACGACGAGAGCACGCTGTAGGCGCGAGGCGCTCGAAGCAGTGGTGCGCGCTCCGCCGCGCAGAGCTTCCACCGGTTGCGTCTGAGCCGCGATCCAGGCCGGCCCTACACCGAACAGAATGCCGGTCACGAGCGACAGAGCGCAGGCAAATCCAAGAATGGGCAGCGACGGACTTACGTGAATCGGAACATTCGCCGCCCCCGGAAACGCCAGCTTGAGCAACGCTTCCGCCCCGGCGTATGCCACGATAAGCCCCGCAAGGCCGCCCAGGCACGCCAACACCACGCACTCGGTCAGAAGTTGCCGGATGATTCTTGCGCGCACCGCCCCCAACGCCGTCCGGATGCACAACTCCGCCCTGCGGGACATTCCGCGCACCAGCAGCAGGTTCGCGATATTCGCGCAGGCGATGAGTAACACCAGGCCGGCGATCCACATCAGCAGATGAAGATGAGAGGAGTATTGCTCCTGCAATTGCTGTATGCCGGCTCCGCCCGGTGTGAGCGCCACATGAACTTTCGCCAGCTCTGTCTTTTTATACAAGTCGGGAATTGCCGAAAATGCCTGCCGCAAGAGGACATTTACTTTGTCCCGAAGCGCGCCCATTGCCACTCCCGGTTTCACGCGTCCAATGATGTAGAGCCATCGGGTGTGCGGTTCGTGCACGTAGGGAACATTTGCCAGCATCGGCATCGATTCGAATGGGAGATAGTAATCCGGAGGCGTGCTCGAGATGCGATCGCCAAAAAATCCCTCTGGCGCGATGCCGACAATCGTCACCGGCCTGGTATTCACCCAGAAAGTGCTGCCAACCAACGAAGCATCGCCCGCGTAGTCACGCTGCCATGTCTCGTAGCTCATGACCGCAGTCATGGGCGCGCCCTTCAGATTGTCGGCGTCTGCCAGCAGGCGCCCGGCGCCCGGTTGCAGCCCAAAGGTGCGGAAGTAATTGCCGGAGACAAATTCGCCTATTACCGACCGCGCCTCGTGCGTCCCATCGCGTGCGATGATCGGCGAGTTTCCGTAACCCGCTTGTATCGCGGCCAGTGCTTCGAACTCAGGCAAGTTCTGCTTCAACAGCTCATACGTTTCGGTTGAGAATAACGAGTAGTTGCCGCTATCTTCCGTTTCGCCGGTCACGCAGCAATCGTTCTCATTGCCAAAACGCACCAGCATCTTCGGATCGGCGACAGGAAGGTTCTGCAGTAAAACGGAGTTCACCAGCGTAAAGATGGCCGCGTTTGCTCCGATGCCCAGCGCCAGAGTCAGGAGCGCCGCCGCCGTGAATCCCGGAGTCTTGCGCAACTGCCGCAGGGCATAGCGAAGATCTTGTGCTAGTCCGCTCATCAGGCTCGTCCTCCTACTCGCACAACAATGTTCACATTGCGCAGGCCAATACCATGGCGAAACGATTACGCCCGCTGTCCCATTGGACCTTCCAGTTGCAAGGCTTTTGCCAATCTAATGCAAACCGTAAGCCTCTGATGACAAAGGATAAGAGAACGCTCGGCGGTCGAACCAAAGGGTTAGAACGTGTTCGCCGCCGACCTCAGAATGTCCGGTAGCGGACAGGGAACCATCGGTCTGCTTGGTCTATGAGACCGGTTCTAATCTCGCCTTCAAACGTGAATTTGAACGCGTTGGAGACCAGGTTCAGGACGATCTCTCCCACATGTCGCGGTCGACGTACGCGACCGCCCGTGTTTCGGCAGCAGCAGCGGGCGACCCCAGAACGCTCTCGACTGTTGCACGCAAATCCCTGGTAAGGTCAGCCTTGGTTACGGTCGCGCTCGCGTTCAAAGACGCGCCCTGCTGCCGTGCGATCGACGCGTGATTCTGGGTGACGATGACGACCTTGCATTCGGGAATCTCGCGCCGGATGAGCCGGGTCGCTTCCAAGCCGTCCATCCTGGGTATGTTAATGTCCGTCAGGACGACGTCGGGACGGAGTCCTTTCGCCTTGTCGAGAGCTTCGAGGCCGTCGCCGGCTTCACCGCATACGTGCCAACCCGACTGAGCCTCAATGAACCCGCGAAGCGTCCGGCGAAACAGTTCGTGGTCGTCGGCGATAAGGATTTCGACGACATCATTCCGCCGGGGTTGTTCCGAGGTTCTCATCCAAATCTATCGGGGGATGCGCACAACAGGCAATCTCCGCATTATGCAATGCGTGATAGGTGGCAGCGTCTACAGAATTTTGGGTATTACCATTTGGTAATAGGACCAATCCTCGCCTCTGCAAGGGGAATGGTCAGACCAGCGCTTCCAGATTGTGGGGGTTCGGTAAGATCTCTTGATGCCGATCACGCCCGACCACCTGCGGCGCCTTCTTGTGTCGCAAAGCTTGTTTGCCCCGACCACTTTGAAGCGCGCCCTGCATCGGATGCAGTTTGTGCAGGCTGACCCGATTCGCGCGCCCGCCCGGGCCCAGGACCTCATCCTCCGCCATCGCGTCAAGGACTACAGCGCAGGCGATTTGGAAAGCCGATACACGAAGCTCGGCGTCGAAGAGGACTTTTTTATCAACTATGGATTTGTAACACGCGAGTTGCAGATCCTGATGCACCCGCGGGCGGACTGCCGCGTGCCCGCCGAGAACCGATTGCCCTGGCCAGCGGCGCGGCGCAAGCGGGCTCAGCTGCTGCTGGATTTCGTGCGCGAGCGCGGCAGCGTGCATCCCCGTGAGGTCGATGAATACTTCTCGCACGGTAAGGTCAAGAATTACTGGGGAGGCAACTCGAACGCGACGACGCATTTGCTGGATGCGATGCACTATCAAGGATTGCTTCGGGTAACGCGGCGGGAGGCTGGGATTCGTGTCTATGCGACGCACGAGCACGTGGCCGAAGTCCTCGACGAGGCGGAATGCGACGCGCGGCTGGATGCGCTGGCCGATGCCGCCATTCGCATCTACGCTCCCCTACCGCTGGCAAGCCTGCGGTTTCTATTGCGCCGTTTGCGCTTTGCCGCGCCACAATGGGAGAGTCGGATCGCGGGCGCGATCCAACGGGCGAAACATCGGCTAGCCCATGCGCAAGTAGACGGTACTGATTGGTACTGGCCGGCTGAGTGGAAAGTCCCGCGCGGGCAGCCGGATGATACCGTGCGCCTGCTGGCGCCGTTCGATCCTGTGGTTTGGGATCGGTGGCGATTCGAGAAGTTATGGGGGTGGACTTACCGCTTCGAGGCTTACACGCCTGCCGCGAAACGGGTACGCGGTTACTACGCCATGCCGATGCTATGGCGCGACCAGGTAATCGGTTGGGGGAACTTGTCCGTGAAGGGCGATTCGTTACAAGTGGACTTCGGGTATGTGAAATCAACGCCCCGGGATCGCGTCTTCGCACAGGGACTCGAAGAGGAGTTGGAGCGAATGAGGACGTTCCTCGGCGTGGCGAGCTAACCGAGGTCTTACATCGCAAAAGGTGCCTTCGGCATCTTAGTCAGGTTTACAAAACTTACAAGAAAGGCAACTAATGTCTGTGTACATCACCCTAGTCCATGTTAGCCTAGCCTTACGAGGGGGTAATAATGACCAACCTGAACAAGGTAGTCGCTTCCCTACAAACAGAGTACTCTCGGCTCCAAAAGGAGATGGAGAGAGTAGGGAAGGCATTAGGTGCCCTCGGTCATGCGAACGGGAGCAGGAGAGCTAAACGCATCCTGAGCAAAGAAGCCCGTGAGCGGATCGCCGAGGCCCAACGACAACGCTGGGCAAAAGTGCGGAAAGCCAAGTCGAAGTCGTAGTCGTAGTCTTTCGCAAGCACCGCAGACGGCCTCGTTCGCAACTTCTTCCAGGCTGCGAATGAGGCCTGAGCGGACCTTGACAATTCCACCGATCGAGCTCCTGATGCAATATGAACAAGGCATGCGGATGGCTTAACGGCCGGCAAAGGGGAGAGTGGTGTCTTTCCTCGATCGGCGGATGGACCCACTACCTGCTCCTTTTTGCAATCACCTCATTCACCCCTGGATTGTCGTCTGCACAAGAGCTTTCGTTACAGAAACTCGTAACCCCTTCGACAGTCATTTCCAAGGACGGGCATCCGGTCACCTTCGCCATTCATGCCTTCATCGAATTCAATTCATTGAAGGATGCTTTTCCCTACATTGAGTCGCAGGCCGGGCGATGGCAGAATTCGGCCGCCTTCGATGCGGCGGCGCGGCAGAGCCTGCGCCGCCGGTTGCTGCGTGAAGCCGTTGAGAGCCGGGTCATCTCGATGACCGATGAACGTCCACTCGAAGTGTTGGTCACACACACGGCGCAGGAAGTAAAAGATGCTATTGCACTTGTGAAGGAGCTGCTGCCGACAGGTTACATGGAGGCTTTTCTCCAAGTGCAGGAAAAGTGGAAGCAGTCTCTGAATTGCTGGAGCGCGGCGCCGTCAATCCCAGCACGGGTGCTTTCCAACTGGTATCCGATTGAGGAAGGAATCGTGCTTTACGGTACGACCTATGACTCGACGGAGCATTTCTGGCAAGCCGTGAAGTATCACCCCGATGTCACGGTGGCGCAGTTAGCAGAGTTGCTGGATAAGTTCGAGCATCATGACTGGGAGTCATGGCTGGCTCACCTGGACGGCGATCCGGAGCTGTATCTATCCAACTCCTACGACGTGGAAT
>Ga0210408_10000403_pt1 | contig 57115 bp, 44 predicted proteins | sample IncBWH4MmetaG_FD_155471 | JGI IMG/M metagenome (GOLD analysis project Ga0210408, IMG submission 155471) | Forest soil microbial communities from Barre Woods Harvard Forest LTER site, Petersham, Massachusetts, United States - Inc-BW-H-4-M | ecosystem: Environmental > Terrestrial > Soil >... | reverse complement strand
TTTGATTTTCGATTCCTTGCTGAAAAGGTTGAGGCGCCGTGGCTTGGGTGTGCGCTTCCCCCTCACCCCGGCCCTCTCCCTTGGGGAGAGGGAGACTGCCCGAGTGCGGAGTGCAGAGTGCAGAGTGGGGAATGGGGGCGACGGCGGAGGAATTTTCGATTTTTGATTTTTGATTTTCGATTTGAGCGTCGCCGTTTCCGGCTGAGAGCGGGGCCGCGGACGGGGTGCCGTTCTGTTCATAGAGGACGTCGAGCGGGACGTATTGGACCTGGGGGCGGCCGGGCTTGCCGTTTTGTTTATGGGAGCGGAGGACGACGCGCACGACGTAGGCGAAGTCGCGGTTGTTGCTGGCGTTGAGGATGCCGCCCAGGAGGTGGTTTTTGCGGATGGCTTTGTCGAATTCGTCGGTGATCAAGGTGACTTTGCCGGCATGGATGGTGCGGTACATGGCCGGGGAGCTGATGTGCGCGGCGACTTCGGGGCGATTGACCAGGCGGCGGATGATGCCCAGGAGGGTGGTCTTGCCGCAACGGTGCCGCGGGGATTCGATGCCGAGGTAGGCGGTGATGTCGCGCAGTTCCCAGGCGTAGGTGTGGAAGATGAAGAGGGCAATGGCTTCGGCGGCCCACTTGGGCAGGATGGCGAAGCGGTTGAGGGTGAGGACGAGGGTGTTCAGGATGTAGAGGGCGGAGGGATTTTTGAATTTTGAATTTTGATTTTCGATTGGTGGCGTAGGGGCGGGCGCCGTGGCTTGGGCGGGCTCCGGATTTTTAACAGGAGGTAACGGAGGGGTGCCAGAAGTTGAAGGTTGAAGGTTGAAAGTTGCAGGTTTGCCGTTATCGGAGATTGCAGGTTGAGGGGCGGGCGCCGAGGTTTGGACGTGCGCTTCCCCCTCACCCCGGCCCTCTCCCTTGGGGAGAGGGAGACCGCTCGCCGAATTTTCGATTTTTGGATTTTGATTTTCGATTGGTGGCGGAGGTACAGGCGCCGTGGCTTGGGTGGGCTCCGGATTTTTAACAGGAGGTAACGAGCTGTTTTGGGGAGTTGAAGGTTGAAGGTTGAAAGTTGAAGGTTCACCGGTTTCGGCGGTTGCAGGTTGAGGGGTGAGCGCCGTGGCTTGGGTGGGCTCCGGATTTTTAACAGGAGGTAACGGAGGGAGCAGAGAGGGGTTTTGGCGGAGCCAGTGTTCGATGGCCTCGGTAAAGGCGGCGAGGTCGGGGTCCTGGTGCTGAGCGGCTTCGAACCGGGGTCGTTTTTCAAAGGCGCTGGCCTCGACGTCGGCCATGGCCTGGTACATGCACTCGGGGATGCCTTCCCGGCGGTGCTCCAGGAACCTGGGCAAGGCTTGGGGAAAAAGGTCGCAATCCAGAGCGGGGTTGGGAATCGCATGTTTGTACGGCAGGAGGTGGGTGAACCGGCCGAAGAACTCGAGCAGGAGACGCCGGGTGGAGCGGATGACATGAGGGGCGTTGAATAGCTTCAGATTCATATAATTTCGCCGCTTGAAGGGTCACGGGTTTGGCGACCCAATTTATGCAGCCGGCAGTAAAACAGAGCAGGATCGATGCCTGAATTTGTGAGACTTATCGATATTTTGGATGCGGCGTAGCTCTAATGTGAATCGATTAGTTGTGTTAGAAGATTAGTAATGTTGGCCGCCCCAGGCGGGACTTGACCTTGGTGTTGCCTCGTTCCCCCCGTTGAAACGGGGGGCTATTTTCGGATGTCGCCATTTTTCCTTGAAACTTTCCGTTGGAGATGGGTTTTGGTGTGTATGTCCACGTTGACCTACCTTTCGGTTAAGCAACCAACCGCAACGATTCCTTTTTTGGAGCGCGGAACTGTGCCGCGCCGGATTCGGCTCAAATGGCCAACATGGCTCACGAGTGCCGGGAGGTTATTCGCGCTCGTCTTTGTGTTCCACGCAGGCGATCTCCTCGCGGCTGACGTATCCGGTGACTGGGAGCTTGCTTATAATTACCTGGGGGATACCAACAGCGTCCGCCTCACGCTCACGAATGCGGACGGCAAACTCTCGGGCACGCTCCTCAATGTTGCGATTGTGGAAGGCACGGTGAACGACGAGGCCCTCACCTTCAGCGCCAAACGCTCCAACGGCAAACATTTCGCGGATTTCATCGGCAAGGCGCACGGCGGCACCCTGGAGGGCACCGGCCATTGGGCCGGAGACCGCGAGATCACCTGGTCCGCAAAACGCTCCGCCACTCCGCCACCGGTGCCGCGCGTTCACGACTTTGAGCCGACCAATTTTCACCGATTCTTTTCGGACGCCATTCCGCCCGCGCTGCGCATTTTCCCGGGTAACACCGTCCGGACCTGGACGGTGGATGCGGGCGGCGTTGACAGCAAAGGGGTCCGACGATGCCCGGGCGGCAACCCGGAGACCGGGCCTTTTTATGTCGAAGGCGCTTTGCCGGGCGACACGCTGGCGGTGAAGTTGAATCGCTTGCGCCTGGACCGCGATACGGCTCCTCCGGCAACCGGCTCGCCGGTACGGCGGTCACTCCGGAGTATATTGAGAGCACCAAGTACAACGACAATTTCGACAGTACGTGGACGCTGGATATCGAGAAGGGCGTGGCGCGCCTGAAGCAGCCCAGCGCGCACCTGACGAATTTTACCGTGAAGTTGCAGCCCATGCTTGGCTGCATCGCAGTCGCGCCGCCCGGGCATCAGTCCTTTCGCACGGGCTATCTTGGTTTCTATGGCGGCAATCTCGACTACAACCAGATCCGCGAGGGGACCACGGTTTATTTGCCGGTGAGCGTGCCGGGCGCGTTGCTGTTCATCGGGGACGGCCACGCGGCGCAGGGCGACGGCGAGCTGACGGGTGACGCGCTCGAAACTTCCGAACACGTGGAGTTTACGGTCAATGTCATCCGGGGCGAGCCGGGCATCGGTCCCCACGCCGAAAATGATGAGTACCTGATGTTATTCGGAATTGCCAACTCGCTTCCCGAGGCTGTGCAATCCGCCACCACGGGGCTGGCGAACTGGCTTCAGCGCGAACGCAAACTCGAACCCAATGAGCTTGCCATGGTGCTGGGCACCTCCATCCAATACAATATCGCCGAGTTGGTCGATCCGCAGGTGCACGTAGTGGCGCGCATTCGCAAAGACATACTGGCTGGCGTGAAATGAATCGCAGCAGCCGACGCAAGGAGGCTCAAGTTTCAGGCATCTTTAGATCAGAGCCTCCTTGCGGTGAAAGCCTTCGGCCCCAGCCCCGCCCCCTTCACTCTGTTCGAGGATGACGGAACTACATTTGATTTCGATGCATGCGCCGTTAACCGCCTCCGCTTAACCTGGACTCCGGCCGAAGGCGGGAAGATCGAGCGGACCGGAGCGTTTTCCGGACGGCGATATGAAATTCGGCGTTGGGAATCGGTGCCTGGACCGGAATGACAGCTATGAGTGACCTGCTTGTGAGATGATGCAGGTGCACGTGGTGGCGCGCATCCGCAAGGGCACACTGGCGGGCATGAGATGAAGAATAGATCAGAGCCTCCTTGCGTCGGCGGCTACTAAGGTAATTGAAATTTGAGCCTCCTTGGATTCACTGCGCGGACTCAACCCGGTAGAGGTGCGTCCGGGTTCTCAGAAAGAACGCCTTGCCGGCGGCTGCCGGCGAAGCCATGAAACCGCCCGCCAGGCTGTTCGTCGCCATTGCCTCGAAGGTACGCCCGGGTTTCAGAACCGTGGTCGTGCCCTCCTGGCTGAAAAAGTAAAGCCGCCCGTCCCCATAAACCGGCGAGGCCGCATATTTGCCCCCGATCCGTTCTCTCCAGACTACTTTTCCGGTTGCCGCTTCGAGGCACGTAACAGCGCCGTCCTCGGTTACGGTGTAAATCAGGCCATCCAGCAGGAGCGGTGAGGCGTATTTACCCACATTCGTGCTGAGCTTCCAAACCACGTGCGTGTCCGTCACGTCCCCCTGGCCGTCCGTCTTCACCGCCCACAGTTCGTGCTTGGTAAAGCCGGTGACGATGAAGGCCAGGCTGCCGTCGAAGACAGGCCGGGGAGCGACCGAATAATCGAGGTGCTGAACCCGCCATAGTTCGCGCCCGGTCCGCGGGTCGTAGCTATACGCGGCCTTGGCGCCGGCGCTGAGCATCTGCGGCTTGCCCGCGGCGGTCACGATCAAGGGCGTGCTGTGGGCTTTGCGCAAGTCGCCGTCGCGCGCCATTTGACCCGGCACGCTTTCGTCGTTCCACGCGACCGACCGGTCCGTTTTCCAGACCGTCTTGCCGGTCTGCTTGTCCAGGGCCGCAACATACTGCAGATCGGCCCCGTCGAACGTCAGGATCACCAGGTTTTCGAACAGGACGAGCGACGATGACGGGCCGCGGTAATGACGGCAACGCAGGTCCTCCCGTTGCCAGAGCACTTTCCCGGTTTGCGTGTCCAGACAGGCGGTCCCGAACTTGCCGAAGTGGACATAGACGCGGCCCGGCTCAATCACCGGCGAGGGCGTCGCGTAACAATTCATCGAGGCCCCGTTGCCCAGCGGCTCCGGATCGTCGCTGTGAAACACCTTCTGGTTGAAACGAATCCGGCCGGTCTCAGCCTCGAGACCGAATGCGAAAAAGTCATGGCCATCCTCCGTCGCCGTGGTCAACCAGACCTGCCCGCCCAACACCACCGGTGTGGACCAACCGCGATAGGGAATCTCCGTTTTCCATTTGATGTTGTTCGTCTCGCTCCAGCGCAAAGGGAGCCCGATTGGCCTGGTGTCGCCCGGGGCCGAGACATGGCCATCACCCCACGGCCCGCGGAACTCCGGCCAATCCGCTCGTGCTGCCGGCCCGGCCAGGGCCCACAGCCCCAGCGCCAGGAGGACGGGGAAGTCCAAAGTCCAATGTCCAAAGTCCAACGTCTTTCGAGCGGTGACGGAAAGGAATCGGCCAGGGCTACCGCGGCTTAACGCTATGCCGGAATCCAACCACGAGCTTGTGTCATGACTCATTGCCGCAGGGTGATATGGCAGCCGACGCAAGTCAATGATGGGACAGTCAGCAAGGTTAGTTCTCGCCCCAGGAGGTAATTTGGTAACCTCGCATGGGCCCGCTCCGCTTAAGGTTCTCGTCGAAATGAAAGTTGAAATGCCCGTTCATGCTGATGGTATTGACTGAAACGGCGCCTTGATAATCGAGAGTGTTATTGCCGCCGCCACTCAAGGTCAGATTGGCGTTCGGCGCGTAGATGGTGCCCAGAAAAGAGGCGTTTCCCGTAAGGCCGATGCTGGTATTGCCTGGCAAGCCGAAGTAATTAAAGGTGGCACAGTTGCCCGCATTGTAAACGGTACTGATGGAAGTATTGGCGCCCCCGACATAGAGTTCCAGGCTTGCTCCCGGCGCGATGATGATGCTTGCTCCGTCGTGCATCACGAAATTCCCCGTTACATAAACTCTCGCCGAGCCCTGGACCAGAATCGTATCGTCGGAGTTAAAGTTTGCGCCGTTCCCCTGGGTGTACATGTAATTGCCATTCCCCAGAACCCAGGTGTAGTTGGTGCCGCCAACGGTTCCGTCGACCGGTGGAAGACCGGTCTGGTAAGGCGGCAACACGTCGGGGAAGTCCATATTGAAGTCATTCTTGTAATGGCCGGCCTCTACGCCGGACTGCCCTCCCGACACCCAGGCCACGTCCCCAACCGACCCTTGGGGCCCGATCGTGAAGCTTCCGCCCGGCGCGGTGTAGAGGGTTCCCATAATATTGGCGTTTTGAACGTTGATGACGCCCAGCGTGGTGGCGACGTCGCCGCCGGCTTTCCGCTTCGCTGGATCATACAGCCCGTTGGTGCTATGGGCGGGGTCTAGGGAATCGAAGCTGTCAGTGGTAATTTTGTTACCCTTGAGGTCAACGTTGACGCGGGCGGCCATAGGGCCGCGGAAGAGCGAACCGAAACCGGTGCCGACCTTAAGCGTGCGGTAGAGGGTCGCCGAGAGACTGGGAATGGTCACATAGCCGGTGGAGTAAATCGTTGGGAGGGTATCTGCGGTAATGGCCACATCGTAGTAGCCATCCGTCAGAGTGCCCCGCGGGGCGTGGTACATGCCGTCCGACAGCAGGCTCCAGCCGTTGGCTCCAGAATTGATGTTCGTGCTAAAGAGCAGGGCGGAAGGATTAAGCTGGGCGAGGGCTTCCTCGGCGCCGGCTTCGGCCATGGAGAGGGCGGCATTCCAGGCCTGTGAGCGGGTGACCGAAACATATTGCCAGCGCATGAGCAGCAAATAGCTCGACAATCCTAATCCCAGCACAAAGATGATGCCCAGAGCTATCACCAACACGCTGCCTCGGACAGTGCCGTGTTTAGCAAAGAGAGTTTTCACATTTCCTTTTATTGCTTATTGCGGAGCACCACCTGCGCCGTTTGCACGGACTCGGTGTTCTGCTTGCTGCCCAGAATAGTCCGCGAGCATTTCCAGCTCATGTTAATCAGCTTGCAAATGGACAGATCATAAGCGCCGGCCGTGTTGGTCGCCGGGACGAAAAGATAATTACCGTTCTTCTGCGGGGTGCGCTGGTAGAGCTGGAAATCCCAGCGGTCACATTCGGTCAAATAGACCTTTTCGGGCTGGCCGGGCTTTTGGCAGGCCAGGGTTCGGGCAGATGCCCGCCAGATGCAGGTAGATCCTGTGCCCAGCACGGTGTTGGTCACTGTAAACCATTTAGTGGTTCCGCTCATTTGAAAGTCCGCCACTTGCGTGGCCTGGCGGATGTCCAGGGACATGAGATCGAGCGCATTGCGGCTCTTGGCGTCCAGGTCTGTATAATTACTCATAGCGGCGAAGTTACGGCTGCCGAAGAGCCACAGCGAGCAGGCCATCGCCACCAGGGTGGAGCTCAGCGCCAAGGCCACCATCACCTCCAGCAGGGTCATGCCACGGCAGCGTTTGGCCCGGGATAAAGCCTGGCCCGAGCCGCACTTCATAAGGCTCCCCAGATGTAGTTCTGCATCCCGTTACGCGCGACGCGTGTTTGCATCTCGCGTTTATGCACGACGGCTGCGGCGCCGCTGTAGTTAGTCCAATAGAGCGTCACGGTGATGGTGCGCATGTTCGTTCGGTAAGCCTCGGGCAACTCGCCTACCGCAGGCGTGCTGGCCGATACGTAGCACCGGTATTTGGCGCCGCCGCTCGAGTTCGTGCTCCCCAAAGGATCGTAGACTTCTACGAAGTTGGAGGTGAGATAGTTATTTGTGTCGCCGACCTGGCTCCAGGTCAACAGGCGGATAGCCTCCATCTTCTGAACCATGACCTGCGTCGCCCGCAGATTCTCCCGCGTGCATTGAATCAGACTATTGCCTGCGGCAAGCCCCCAGTAAACCGAGGCGCCCGCGAACCCCAGGATCGCCGTCGCGACCAGGACTTCAATAAACGTGTACCCCGTCCCCGGCAACGTTACACGCGCCGGTGGGGTGCGCCACCCCGAACTCCGGTCCTGGTGCGGTAAAATCCTCATACCCGTCTGTTTTCAATTCTTTGCTCAGACGTTTGCCTCCAGTTCCCAGTTCTAAAAATCGGGACAAGCCCTGCTTGTCGATTACCAATAGGGATCATATTGCGTCCGAACGGTTTCCGCGTCGGTCAGGTAGCTCATCCAGTTTCTTTCCAATCTCACCCGGCCGGTTTTGTACACCTGGCTGACACTGTAAACTGAGAAGTTCCTCCGGCTCCGAACTTTCCTGCCGACCCATTCCTGAGGATCCGTCATCAGCCAGTTGTGCTTTTCGTCCCGGGGGTTGGCACCTCGCTTTTTCTTTTCCCACTGCGGCTGTTCAAGCGGCGGTTTATCGTCCCCGCCGGCCTCACTCGTGGTGCCGAGCTCAGGCCCTGAAACCCCTTGGGCGCCAATGAGTTCACCGCCCCCGGAGGCTGCCTTGAACGGCGCGGAAGATGAAAGCTGGATGGTCTGGGACAGCGCCTGGGGAGTGAGCGGCAAAGGCGCCGTCACCTGGGCCGGGTCTGATTCGGCGCCATTAATAATCTTTGTCGTGTCCATGCCAGGCGGATGCTGCTCACATTCCGAGAAGACCCTACTTCTCCTGCGATTCCACGCCAACCGGGTCCGGCCTCATCCGGTTATAGGTGGGATCGCTGAAGGCGGCCCCGGAGAATCTCCTAGGCGGCGTGGCAATATTTGCGGCGGTCTCTAAAACTACAGCGAAAAGGGTCGGATGGCCGGATAGGGGTCATCGTCGGACGGTCTTCCCGCCCCAATCCTTAGAAGAAGGCAGGGCGAGATGTCCCCATCGCGCTGGAACCCTGATTCGCCCGAGCGGCGCGATGGGGACATCTCGCCCTACCCACCTCACCAATCGGTAAACTATTCCTTCGGTTCGCTACGATTGGAGTCCCCCGACGGCGCGTGCTTGACATCGAGTGCTTCGCCCCCTAACCAACCATTATGAAATACACCTGCTTTGGTTTGGTTGGCGCTCGCTGTGTTGTGGCCCTGGCGCTAATCGGTCTGGTTGCGTGCGCGAGCAAAGGCGCCGATACGTACACCGAAACTCCTGGCACAGTCGGCGACGGTGATTACCAGGTTGGCCCTGATTACAAGCTCCAGCCCGAGCTCACGGAGCAGGGCAATCCCAAGGGCAAGTCATTCGAGTTCTCGATGCCGCTGGCCGAGAGCAAAATCTTCCGGGGAGATGACTCGACCCTTCAGCCCGAAAAGAAGGCGGTTCGCAAAGAGCGAAAAATCTACGTTTACGTTCCCGCTGCCTATAAGGATGGCACCAAGGCGCCTATTCTCATCATCCATGACGGTCCGGGCCAACTCAACCTGGTGCGCAACGCGCTCGACAATCTGACTATTTCAAAAGACCCCAACCGCAGCCTGCCGGCGTTCATTGCCATTGCCGTTCAAAACGGCGGCAACGATGGCAAGAAGAGCGAGCGCGGTCTTGAGTACGACACCATGTCGGATCGCCTCGCGCGATTCATCAATGACGAAGTCCTGCCGGCGGTTCTCAGCTACCCGGAGATCAAAGCCGCTTACCCGCACATCGCGTTTACGGGCAATCCGTGGGGCCGGGCGGTTATGGGTTGCAGTTCAGGCGGGGCCGCGGCCTTGACCATGGGCTGGTTTCGCCCCGACTTGTTCCGGCGCCTGGTCGCCTATTCCGGCACATTCGTCGCTCAACAGGACGAAGATGGGCCGGAGCAACGCAAATATCCGTTCGGCGCCTGGGAATACCACTCGGGCATGAAGTTGATCGAAAGCAGTGAGAAGAAACCGCTGCGGATCTTCACGCACGTGTCCGAAAACGACCTTCGCCCGAATGATCCGGAGGAGACGCATCACAATTGGGTGATGGCCGGCCGCCGCACGGCGGAAGCGCTCAAGGCCAAGGGCTACCATAACCGCTTCGTTTTCAGCCTCGGCACCAACCATTGTGACCGCCGTGTTTTCGAGCAAACGCTGGCGGATACATTGGTGTGGTTATGGCGCGGCTATCAGCCCGATTAGAAGCAGTCCTCATCGCCCGGTGAAAACGACAAATCGCACATGAGAATTTTCCTGTTCCTTCGCGCCTCCAGGTTCAGCGCGGCTGGCTGCGCCCTGCTGGCTTGCGCGCAAGGACTGGCTCAGAACGCGCCGATTAAGCTCGACGTGGATGCCACGGAAGCCCCGCGCAAAGTCCTCCATGCCCGGCTGCATTTCCCGGCTCAACCCGGCCAGCTCACGCTGCTTTATCCGAAGTGGATTCCGGGCGAGCACGGCCCGACGGGGCCGATCACTGACCTGGTTGGTTTGACCGTGACGGCGGCCGGGAAGAAACTCGCCTGGGAACGCGATGCCGAGGACATGTACGCATTCCATATTACGGTGCCTTCCGGCGCGAGCGCGGCGGACGTGGCCCTCGATTTTCTTTTGCCGCCCAACTCGGGCGAATTTTCCTCGGGCGCTTCCGCTACGTCAAAGTTACTCGACTTGAGCTGGAACGAAATCCTGCTTTATCCCAAAGGAGCGGTGGCAAGGGAACTCCGTTATGCGGCGACGTTGCGCCTGCCGGAAGGATGGAAATTCGGCACTGCGCTGCCGCTGGCCAGCCAATCGGCCGCCCCCCTGGAATTCGCCCCGGTGCCACTCGAGACCCTCATCGACTCGCCTGTAATTGCCGGGAGCTTCTTCCGCACGGTCGAGCTGGCGCCGGGCGCGACGGGGCCGCCGCACGCGTTGGATATCGTGGCCGATAGCGCCGCTGCCCTCGAAATCAAGCCCGAAGATGTTCGCCACTTTTCCCATTTGGTGGCGGAGACCGGCGCGCTCTTTGGCGCCCGGCACTATCGGAGCTATCATTTCCTGCTCACCCTTAGCGACCACGTCGCTCACTTTGGTTTGGAGCATCACGAGTCCAGCGATAATCGCGAGCCGGAGAAGTACCTGACCGACGAGGATACGCGCAAACTGGGGGCGTTTCTCCTGCCGCACGAGATGGTGCACTCGTGGAACGGCAAATATCGCCGACCGGCCGGGCTGGCGACTCCCGATTTCCAGCGGCCGATGAAAGGTGAATTGCTTTGGGTTTTTGAAGGTCTGACGGACTACCTGGGCGCCTTGCTCAGCGCGCGCAGCGGGCTTTGGACCAACCAGAGCTTTCGCGAATACCTCGCTTTGGAGGCGGCCGCCCTGGACCACGCTGCCGGGCGCGTTTGGCGGCCGCTCGCCGACACCACCATCGCCGCGCAGTTGCTTTATTTCGCCCGGCCGGAGGGAGCCGCCTGGCGCAGAAGCGTGGACTTCTACCCGGAGGGCGATTTGATTTGGCTGGAGGCCGACACGCTCATACGCCAGCAGACCAAGGGCCGGCGGTCTTTAGACGATTTCTGCAAAAAATTCCACGGGGGAGCCGGCGGCCCGCCGGAAGTTGTGTCGTACACGTTGGATGACGTGGTGTCGGCGCTCAACGATGTCGCTCCCTATGATTGGCGCCAGTTTTTCCAGGCCCGTGTCTATGCCGCGAATCCGCACGCCCCACTCGGCGGCATTGAAGCGGCCGGTTGGCGGTTGACTTATACCAACCAAGTCCCGGAGATGCTCAAAGCCCTTGAATCCAAGGACAAATTCACGGATGTGAGTTTTTCCATCGGTTTGAAAATCAAGGAGGACGGTTACATTATCGATGTCATCCCCGGCTCGGTGGCGGACAAAGCGGGCGTCGGCGCCGCCATGAAACTCCTGGCGGTCAACGGGCGCCGCTGGACGCCGGAGATTCTGCGCGCGGCCATCAAAGCGGCCAAGACCGATGCCGCGGCGATCGAATTGCTGGTGGAAAACGAAGATTATTTCAAAACCGTCCAATTGAGCTATCACGAAGGGGAGAAATACTCCCAACTCGAACGGGACGCTGGGAAACCGGATTTGCTTTCCGCGATTCTAAAACCGCTTACGCCCGAGCCGAAGCGATAAGCAGCTTCTCCCGCAACACATCTATGCAAAGAAAAATCATCCTGAAATTTGCCGCGCACTTGGCGACGGCATTTGTGGCTCTAACCTCTGCGGCACAGCCGGGCCCGAGGGTCACGTCCCCCGAGGTAACGCCGGACCGGCACGTGACGTTTCGCATCCACGCGCCCAAAGCGCAAGCCGTGCGCCTTTCCGCGGGCGACATTCCGGGCAACGGGCAAGGCGCGGCCATGACCCAGACCACGAATGGCATTTGGGAAGTCACCCTGGGTCCGATCGTTCCTGGCTCCTACCGCTACAACTTCAATGTGGACGGTGTGTCGGTGATTGATCCGCGCAACCCCGCTACCAGCGAGTCCAACGCCAATACCTGGAGTCTCGTGCATATCCCCGGAGCGGATTTCATGGACACTCAGGATGTTCCCCACGGCGCGGTCGCCGAGATCACTTACTACTCCAAGTCACTGCAGCGATTTCGACGGATGCACATTTATACGCCGCCGGGTTACGAAACCGGCAAGGGCCGTTTTCCGGTGTTTTATCTGCTGCACGGCGCCTCTGATTGCGATGATTCGTGGTCGTCGGTCGGTCGTGCCGGGTTCATCCTGGACAACCTCCTCGCTGCCGGGAAAGCCAAACCCATGGTCGTGGTCATGCCCGCCGGGCACACTGGCCCTTTCACTTCACGCGCGCCCGGCTCGCCCAGGCCTCGAGTCGATGATTTTGCAAAAGATTTTATGGACGACATCATGCCTTACGTCGAACAACACTACCGCGTCCGCGCCGAACGCCAAAGCCGCGCCATGGCCGGCTTGTCGATGGGAGGTGGTCAAACGCTGAACATTGGCATACCGCACCTGGAGAAATTCGCGTATCTTGGCGTGTTCAGCTCGGGGGTCTTCGGTATCACCGGCCGAGGCCCCGGGGGAAACGCGCCCTCCGGTCCCTCCTTTGAAGAACAAAACCAGGCAGTTCTCGATAATCCGAAACTCAAGCAAGGTCTGAAGCTGTTCTGGTTCGCGACCGGCAAGGACGATTTCCTAATTGAAACTTCCCGGGCTACGGTCGCGATGCTCAAGAAGCACCAATTCGACGTCGTGTTCAAAGAAACCTCCGGTGCCCATACCTGGCTCAACTGGCGCGATTACCTGAACGAGTTCGCGCCACAACTCTTCCGCTAGCTGGATCATCGTGGCAAGGAAAGGTCGATCGCCTACTGGTTTTTCAACCGGGTGACATCGTTCGTGGAGAAATGGATGAAGGGGAAGCACTCAGGGATATGGGAGTCCCATACCCCATGCCGGCTCCAAAACCAACCGCTGGAATCTTGCGCCGGGGGCGGGGCCTTGTATTGGTTGAAGCGTGAAAAATCGATGCGCCACACATCCCCATCCTTCGGCGGCAAGGAGCGGCCGTCCGCCTTCGCCAGCCATTTCATTCCTGCCCACGGAAACGCCAGTTCAACCGTCCAGCCGCGGTCCGTGTCGCTATCATCATTGAGGGTGCCATCAATGTGAACGGCGGTTTTGAGCCCGGGAAATTGAAACGCCCAGGAGCCGAGCCGCGGCCCGCGGGGATGATGCGTAAAGCCGACGCCGTTAAAGGACCTGACTTTGGGATTGGAACGCTTGAATTCAGGAGCCTCGGCGTAACCCCCTTTCTCGTAGGCATCTTTCCAGATAAAAAACGCCTCGTAAACTGTGTTGAGCGCATTGATCTCGAATTCGTAATAAGTGTCCTGGCCCGCGATGAATACTTCGACGTCGTTATTCTCGTAGATGTGCGAACCGTACTTCGTTAAGCTGGCTTTCACTTTGGGCTCCTCGACCCAAAAACCCACGTAAAGATTTTCTTCGTCCCACAAGACTGCGGCCCGGGTGTCGTAAAGCGTCGGTTTGCCCGTGAGGATGTCGATGAACCGGGGTGAGCGCGGCGCCGCCTGCCAGCATCTTTCATCCAACCGGCCGTCGATGTGAACCGCTTCTGTGGTGCGGTAAGCAGTGTAATGGGCGATCTCCTCCGGATTGCACGGGAACCCGGCTGGGGCGTTCGTGCTGGCCGGGAGCGGTTCGGCCCGGCTAGTGTTGCCGAGGCTTGCGGCCAGGCCGAGCGCCAGCAGGATCACAGCGCGCCTGCCATCAGTCGTGGTCACAATGAATTCATTCATATCCAAACTTTCGCCAATAAGGTTCCAGCGCCGGCATGTCGCAGCTACTTTAGCACGCCGGTTCGGTTGGTCTAAGCCAAATCCTTTAGCCCAACTCGATTCGACTCAATTTCTCATGCACGCCGGCTGTGACTGCACTAGAGTCTTACCATGGCAATGTTCGGCTTCCGCAGCAGGCAAGGCAGGTTCGCTGCCCAGGCGCTTCTCTCCATCGTTATCAGCATGTCGTGGCCGGTTCTGTTTTTGACCCGCGCCCTGGGCGCGCAAACCCAGCGACTGCAGGGCCATGTGCCGCCCGTGGTCGCAGGATTACCGGCGCTGGGTGAGCTGCCGAAATCACAACAGCTCAATTTAGTGATCGGCTTGCCCTTGCGAAATCAGCCGGCCCTCGCCGAATTGCTCCAACGCCTTTACGACCCGGCCAGTCCTGACTACCGGCGGTTTTTGACGCCGGAGCAGTTCGCGGAGCAATTTGGTCCCACGGAATCGGATTATCAGGCCGTCATTGCTTTTGCCAGGGCCAGCGGCCTGACTGTCACACGCACCCATCGAAATCGGACCTTGCTCGGTGTCAATGGCTCGGTGGCCGAGATCGAAAAGGCATTCAATGTGACATTGCGGCTTTACAACCATCCAACCGAACCGCGCACCTTTTTCGCGCCGGACACCGAACCGTCGTTGGCTTCGGACGTTGCCGTGCTAACAGTCGGAGGGCTGAATAACTACCATCTGCCGCGGCCGATGAGCCTCCGGGCGGCCATAGGTGGGCCAGCAGCCGGCGCCCAGCCTTTGACCGGCTCCGGTCCGAGCGGCAATTACCTGGGGAACGATTTTCGCGCCGCTTATGTCCCGGGCGTCTCGCTGACCGGGACAGGACAAACGGTCGGGCTGTTGGAATTCGACGGCTACTACGCCAACGACATCGCGTCCTATGAGAGCCAGGCGGGTTTGCCGGCGGTTCCCTTGACCAACGTGTTGCTCGGCGGCTTCAACGGCACGCCGGGCCAAAACAATGACGAGGTGTCGCTGGATATCGAGATGGCGATCTCGATGGCGCCGGGCCTTTCCGGAGTGGTTGTCTATGAAGAGAGTCCCGCTGCGGCCAACGGGAACGCCATGCTCAACGAAATGGCTGCACCCTCCCAGGGAGAACCGCTTTCGCTCCAACTCAGCGCTTCGTGGACCTTTCCCACCGACGCCAGCACCGAACTCATCTTCCAGCAGTTCGCCGCTCAGGGCCAGTCCTACTTCAACGCCTCGGGCGATTCAGACGCTTACGCCAGCGGAATCGATGTGCCGACCCCGGCAGGTGACACCAACATTACCAGCGTGGGCGGGACGACGCTGACGACGAGCGGCCCGGGTGGAAGCTGGCAGTCCGAAAAAGCCTGGAATTGGGGCTACAATGCGAATGCGGGATCTGACGTTGGCACTGGCGGCGGCGTCACCTCATTCGCGATTCCGGCCTGGCAACAGGGCATCGACATGTCAGTCAATCAGGGCTCGACCACTCTGCGCAACATTCCCGACGTGGCACTGACGGCGGACAACATCTGGGTCATCTACGGTAACGGGCAATCCGGGGGATTTGGCGGCACGAGTTGCGCGACCCCCCTTTGGGCGGCGTACACCGCGCTAGTCAACCAACAGGCCGCCACCTTCGGCAAGCCGCCCGCCGGGTTCCTCAACCCGGCCATTTATGCCCTGGCCAAGGGGCCTGCTTATGCGACCTGCTTTCATGACGTTACCACCGGCAATAATATCAATAGCGGCAGTCCGAACCTTTACTATGCTGTGCCGGGCTATGACCTCTGCACGGGCTGGGGCACGCCTAACGGCGCGGGCCTCATCGAGGCGCTGGCGTCCGACACGCTCCTCATCACGCCCGTGGCCGGCTTCAGTTCCATCGGCTACCTGAGGGGCCCTTTCAGCATCACTAGCCAGACCTATACCCTAACCAACCTCGGCGCGGCCTCGCTCAGTTGGGCATTGGGCAATACCTCCCTCTGGCTCAACGCCTCGGCTACCGGTGGGGTGCTGACGCCCGGCGGCTCGGCTGCCTCAGTGACGATCAGCCTCAACCCCACCGCCTCAAGCCTGCCCGTGGGAATCTATCCGAGCACTGTTTCCTTCACCAACCTCCAGGACGGTGTCGTCCAGTCCCTTGAATTCACCTTGCAAGTGCAAGCACCCCCGGACGCCTTGCAAATCACGCCTCTCACCGGCTTCGGCTCCAGCGGCTACACGGGCGGCCCTTTCACTATAGCCAGTCAATCCTTCACGCTGACGAATATCAGCACCGCGCCCTTGCATTGGGCGCTGGCCAATACTTCTCTCTGGCTCAGCGCCTCCTCGACCGGCGGCAGCCTCGCGCGCAGCGCTGCGGCAACGCTGACCCTGAGCCTCACGCCAGCCGCCGCCAGCCTGGCGGCAGACAACTATACCGCTACGGTCTGGTTCACCAATTTGGACGATGGCGTCGCTCAAGCCCGGGTATTCAGCCTCTCGGTGCTCTCCATGCAACTGGTCCAGAACGGCGGTTTCGAAACCGACACTTTCTCCAGTTGGACGGAGAGCGGCGATTCATTGGCCCTGAAAGCCATGCGCGTGACCAGCAATACCCGGTACGCTCACTCCGGCAAATATGGGGCCGCCCTGGGCTCGCCGTACTCACTGGGGTACATTTCCCAAACACTGCCAACCTCCTCGGGACAGCTCTATTGGCTTTCGTTTTGGTTGGCCAGCCCGGACGGCCGGGCTCCGAACCAATTCGTGGCCAGTTGGAATGGCACCACCCTGTTCAATCAGAGCAACCTACCCAACTTTGGCTGGACTAATCTCACCTACCGGGTCAGCGCCACCTTCTCGAGCACCGTCTTGCAGTTTGGCGGCCTGGACCAGTCGAGCTTTTTGGGGGTGGACGATGTCAGTGTGGCGCCCATTGTCCCGCCGCAGATTCAAAACGTGAGCCGAGTGTCCGGCGCTTTCTACTTCAACTGGAGCGCCCTGGCCGGACTGAGCTATCAAGTGCAATACAAGACCGCCTTGCGGCAATCTACGTGGGCCAATTTGGGCGGCGCCATCAAGGCCACCAACTCGCTGGCATCCGGCTCGGATTCCAGTTCCGATCAAAGCCGCTTCTACCGGATTCTCATTTTGCCCTAGCCAGCGCCCCAACCTGCCCGCTCAACATCTCATTAACACCCAACTTCAGCTTCAGTTGGGTGTGCGGCGTGCAGAGGGCATTTCAACAGCTTCAGCGGTTTCCCTCGGCCGCAGCTCAGAATGGCAGATAAAGCAAACAGTTGTCAGCGGGTGGGCCTTTTGCGAAACTGGGTGCAATGAGACGCTGGGCATTGGTCGTTCTCGGGTTGTACCTCCTTATCCTTATCGCCTTCACCGTGCCGGTAATCGTCGTGTGTTTCATGCGAGAGGTGCAGACAAAGCAGACCGAACCGCTGGGGGTCTATGCAACCTGGCCGTATTGGCTTTGGGTGGCGGTGATGGTTCTGGGCGAGGCCGCGTTATTGGTCGTGCCAGTCCGGGTTGCCGAACAGCGGCCCGTGGCCCGCCGTTCTCTGGTCCTGCCGGTCATCGTGGCCGGGTTCATGATGGGCTGCCTGGGAGTCGGCGCGGTTTGTTCCCTTGGCGAGGCTGTGTTTCACGACCACACCCCTAACTGGATTGGGTGGGGTGGCCCGGCCGCAGGCATTTTGATCTGGTTGGTTTGGGGCGCGGTATTCTTTCGATTGGGCCGTGGCGCGGAACCGGGCGACCTCATTTCCCGGCAATGCCGACTGCTCCTCAAAGGCACCATCCTCGAATTGCTCGTCGCCGTGCCGTCTCACATCTGGGTGCGCCGGCAAACTTATTGCTGCGCTGGATTCATGACGTTCATCGGCATCACCTTCGGCCTCTCGGTGATGCTATTCTCCTTTGGTCCAGCCGTGTTCTTCCTCTATGTGGACCGGTGGCGGCGGTTGCATCCCAGCGGCGGCAAATCGTAAAACGCAACTCTCAAAGCGGGACGGTGGAGACGCTCCGCGATTGTCGTGGGACAGCTGAAGAGTGAGGATCGCCGTGCTCACCACAAGCGCGACCTCACCAGAGTAACGTTTTAATAGGGCTCAACAACGAGCCGATAAAATTTTGCCCCGTCCACAATTGGAACCACGGCAACGTTATCCTCGCCTTGAACCTGCACCGCGGCTGAACTATTGGTCCAACCACTCGGCAGAACCGCGGTCTCCTGAAGCGCAAACACGGTAGCCGAGGTCGGCCAACTGCAGCGGACCATTCCGGCCATCAAAAGGATGCTCAGTGATGGCGAGGTCGGCGTCGCGGCGGCCTCCGCCGAGTCGGGCCCTGCGCCGCCCGAGTTCACCGCCGAGATGACATAATAGTAAGGGGTGCCGGGAGTCAGGCCGGTATCGGTGTAGTTGGTCGCAGCGACCGTCGGGGTGATGAGCTCATAAGGGCCCTGGCTGATGGTGGCGCGTTGGACGTCGTAGCCGTTCGCGCCGGAGACACTGTTCCAATTCAGCGAAACCAGCCCCGCGCCGGGCACCGCGATTAGCCCCGTCGGTGCGGACGTGGGGCGGGGCACGAGGTTCGTGACAGTGACCTGCTGCAGGTAGTATCGGCTGTAGTTGGTCGAGTCGGAATCAAACGAAAAATTGTAACCCCAATCGCCGACGAATTCGTCGTCCGCAATTGTCCATGTCAGTGTGTACCACTTGTCGCTTCCCGGAACTGAATTCCACCCGATGCCCTTCCGCCCCGTCGCAGACTCGTATTTCAGGTTGAACCCGGGGTTATCCGTCGCCGAAATCTTTCGCACCACGGCGCTGATTCTGATCGAGGCGTGCGTGTACGACAGGAAATTCGGGTCCACCGTAAACGTAACCGCCGAACTCTTGCTGCAATCGCGGGCCGGGCCGCCATAAACGGTGACGGGCGTCGAGCTGGCGTCCGCATTAAGCTGGTGCAAACCGTTTTCGACGTTGGGATTTCCCATCGACACCAACACCGAAGACGCGCCGCTGTAGTTGCCGCCCCAGGGGAAAGGTCCGCTCCGGTTGGTTCCCGCCTGCGAGACCAGGCTCGACGGGACGCCGATCACCAGCACGGGAGCATTGCTTAACGAACAGACAGTAGCGTTGGCAATACTGCCATTGACGGGGTTCAGGATTCCTACGGATTGGCCGAAGTCGATGTTATCAATACTGTTCGGCGGCGCCCAGGCGGTCATCACGCTATTGGTGGCGCCCTGGAAAACAAATCCGTAGTCCTTGTTGTTGAGCAGCAGCCATCCCGTGTACTTTGGGTTGGGACCCAGTTGCGCCGCCAGGTTTTGCAGGGCGATATAGGCCGGATTAGTGGTGCCGGTCGAACTGAGCAGCCCCATTGCGTATCCGCCATCCTGCGCTTCGAACCACTCGAGATGGCTGACTCCCTGCGCGATACCCATCGTGTAGGCCTTGACCAGGTCCTGGGCTTGAGTGGCAGCGGTGACTTGTCCCCCAAGTGCTTCGCCTATCTCCGTGAACCAAATTGGGACCTTCCATTTCGCCGGGTTTTTGGCCGCCAGCATCTTGCGGATGGTCGGCACGACGCTCATGAACTCCGCCTCCTGGCCGGAACTTAATGTGCCCAACACCTCGTAAGGATGCACGCAAATATAGTCGAAGTGATCCGCCGCGCCGGCCTGCAGCGCCTGCTCGAGGTAGAGGATATCGACAGAGGCCACACTCAACCCGATCCGGGCGTTGGTATCCGCCGCCTTGGCCGCATTATAGGCGTTGGTCACCACGCGCGCATAATCCGTAGCCGTTCCCCCGGCGGCAAAGTTCTCCGGCTCGTTCCACACCTCCCAGTATCGGACCCGCCCTCCCGCGTGCGCCACCACGTTCGAGACATAAGCCGACCAGGCCGAATAGTTGTTCGTTGGGAAAGTATGCGTGTTGGAATTGATCCAGGTGGCGTTGTACAGAAACAGGCCGCTCACATTCAGGTTGTTGCGGGTCGCCGAGTTGAGCATCGAATCCGTCAGCGACCAGCTCCACATCCCGGCTGACGGCTCGATCTGATTCCATTCGGGAAGGATTCGCACCCACTTCACCCCGGCGGCCGCCATTTTCGACATCCACGAGCCGTAAAGGCCCGAGGCTTGGGCCGAGGTCCCCACCCCAAACGGGCTGGGATCGTCGGCGGCCGCGGAAACCAAACAACGCGCACAAACCAGCAGCACGAGGACCGGGAAGGCCTCTCCGGGGAGCTCAATGCGGACCTTTCGAGTCATCGTCCTAGAGGTTCCCTGGCAATCCCAGGCGTGTCAATCCGCTGAGTGAGCTCCGGTTCCCCGTCAGCACCGGTGCGGGGGTAATTATGGTCTATCCTTTGTCACGGATTTGTTACATAATTGTTTCCAATATGACAAAACTGTCATCCGCCGCTCATCACTCGTTCATAAACATTTGATGAACTGGGCAGCGCGGAAACCAATCCGCGGAATCAACACCGTAACGCTCGACTTATGCAATCAGAGAACAATCATCTGGCGCACAGCGCCCGCCTTTTTCACGGCCAATCCCAGGTCGGCATTGGGGTGTACGACGGTCTTTCAGCACTGCTCGCGGCCAAGTGGCATTTTGATTTCACCTGGGTGAGCAGCTTCTGCTGCTCGGCGGCGGCGGGGCTGCCCGACGCCGGCATCGTCGGTGCCGAAGACATGCTGTCGGTCGTCCGCCGTGTTCGCCGGTCAGCGGACCTGCCGATTGTGGTCGATATCGATTCCGGCTACGGCGACGCGGTGAAGGTTTACTATGTGGCTGAGGCCATGGCCCGGGCGGGCGCGGCAGCGCTGTGCATCGAAGACAACCCGCCCTCGAAACGGTGCAGCCTCTATGACGGTTACGAACGCGCCTTGGTTTCTGTCGAGGAACACATCGCCCGCTTGCGGGCTGCGCGGGCCGGCGTGGCCGCCGCCGGTGTCCCCTGCCAGATCATCGCCCGGACCGAGGCGCTGGTCGCTGGTTTGGGCGTGCCCGAGGCGCTCCGCCGGGCGGCAGCCTATGCCGATGCGGGAGCGGAAGCGGTGTTCATTCAATCGCTGGATGCGACCGGCGGAGAAGTGCTGACATTCGGGCGTCAATGGCGCGGCCGCACCCCGCTCTTCATCGCCCCGACGAGGCTACCGAAGGTCACCAAAAAGGAATTCTTCGACGCCGGCATCTCCCATGTCATTTTCGCCAACCAGGGCCTGCGCGCCGCACACACGGCGATGGACCGCACCTTCCGCATTCTGGCTGACGCCGATTCTGCGCAAGAGGCGGAGGCCGGCATATCATCGATTGCGGAAGTCGCCGTCGCCGTCGGAGCGGGCAAGGTGGTGGAATTGGAAGCTTTTCTGGCCGGGGCCCAGGCGGGCCACGGCACGCCTTCCCCCGCGGAAAAACGCCCGAGGAAGTCTGTGGCGGCCAGGGGAATTGGCTTGCGCGGCAGCAAAAAGAAATTGATCGTCCACTGATGCTCGCTGCTCGCGCCCAGGCGCTGACAGGTTCCCAAACCTCCGGAATGCGCAACCGCGCGCGCAAACTGCGTTCCGAAGGAATCCACGTCGTTAACTTTGCCGCGGGCGAACTGGACCAGGACACCAGCCCGCGGATCAAGGAAGCCGTTCGAAAGGCGATTGACGCAGGCGCCACCCAATACACCGATACGCTGGGCATCCGTCAATTGCGCGAGCGTTTGGCCGCGAAGGTTACCCAAAAGACCGGTCTCGAATACACGCCGGAGGAAGTCGGCTTCACCGCCGGCGCCAAGCAGGCGCTGTTCAATGCGGCTTTTGTTGCCTTTGAGGCCGGGGACGAGGTTATCATTCCCGCGCCCTACTGGGTGACCTTCCCGGAACAAGTGCGGCTGGCCGGCGCGACCCCCGTTTTCCTGCCGACCGAACAAAACGGTTTTCAGCCTGACGTGGACGAACTGGCTCGGCGCATTACCCCGCGAACCCGGGGCCTGATTCTCAACACACCCCACAACCCGACTGGCGTGGTTTATCCCGCCAGTGCGCTCGAACAAGTGGCCCGGCTCGTCTTGCAACACGAGTTGACCTGCATTTTCGACGAATGCTATGACGAGCTGGTCTATCCACCCGCCGCGCATTGCAACGTCGTGAAGCTCGTTCCGGAAATGAAGGCCCGGACGGTTTTGATTGGGTCGTTCTCGAAAACCTATTGCATGGCCGGCTGGCGGGCCGGCTTCGTTGCCGCGCCGCAGCCCATGATCAAGACCATTGCCGATCTGCAAAGCCACACCGCGTCCAACGCCTGCAACCTCGTGCAACACGCCGCCCTGGCCGCGCTGGAGCCCGGCAACGACGCCTTCGTCGCTGGAATCCGGCAGCAGTTGTCCGCTCAAAGAACGGCTGCGCTGCAACTGGTTCAGAAACTCCCCGGCGTCTCCTGCGTGACTCCCGCTGGCGCGTTCTACCTCTTTCCCGAAGTTAACGGGCTGCTCCAGAAGTCATTCGCGGGCCGGCGCGTCGAGACTGTGGACCGCCTGGCCGAACTGCTGCTCGAGCATGCCCACCTCGCGGTCGTGCCTGGCTCGGCATTCGGGTCCGAGCGCCACATCCGGATCTCTTACGCCATACCGGTAGAAGAGATTATTGCCGGCTTGACCCGCCTCGGCCGATTCATTCAGTTGCTGGCGTGATCCTGCCCTGAGAAGTGATATGAGCGCTCCAGTTCAATCGGGTCTCGTTTTGTTCCTCGGCATGGTCCGGAGAGGTGAGTTCGAGAGCCTCCACCAGCACGATTTGCCCTTGGGCATCCTGATCGACACCAACAGCAAGCATCGTTTGGGTGACGTCTCCCGCTTCAAACTGGTCGAGCGATTCGATTTCTCGCGGCCACTGCCGGAACTCATCGAAGCGGTCCGCGCCATCCAGGCGCGTTCTGGCATCGCCTGTCTTTACAACGTGATCGAGTTTTACGTCGCCCAGACCGCCCACGTTGCCGCCGCCCTGGGCGTTCCCTGCCTCTCGCCGGCCTCGGCGCGGCTGTGCCTGGACAAAAGCCTGATGCGTCAGCGTTTTCACGAACGCCTCGGGCCGGGCGCCGCCGCACGCTTTCAGGTGGTCACTTCCGAGTCGGCGCTGATGGATTTTGCCCGACAAATGGGATACCCGGTTTTCTTGCAGCCCGCCAACGTGTCCGCCAGCATGTGGGCGACGCGCAACACCGGCCCGGAGATGCTGCGGACGAATTATCACGCGATCCTGAACGAGGTGCCCAGGTATTACGAGAAATTAGGCAAAAAAGGCACCCAACTGGTCGTGGTCGTCGCGGAATACCTGGAAGGAAGCAACATTTCGATTGACTGCCTGGCGGACCGCGCAGGTAAGGTTTACAGCACTCCCGTCGTCGATGTATTGACTGGCCGGGACATTGGCATCGATGACTACCACCACTTTGCTCGTCTAGTACCATCGCGCCTGAGCGCATCCGAGCAAAACGGACTCGAACAGAAGGCCATTGCGGGTGTGCAGGCGTTGGACATGACCTCTGCCGCTGCCCACGTCGAATTCATCGGCTCGCGTCTGGGTGAAATCGGCGCCCGCCCGGGTGGGAATCGACCACGCATTCTCGAGCTGGCCTGCGGCATCGATCTGCTCCATGCCTATTATCAGGTCCTCAGCGGGGCCAGTCCCGATGTGCGGCAGGACCGCCAGTTGGCGGCAGCCATCGTGACGCCATTCCCGCGCAAAAACGGCACTCTGCGCGCTACCCGGCACCTCGAACAAATTCTTAAGCTCCCCGGCTACGTTTACCATGAAGTCCGCGCTCAACCGGGCCAGCCCGTTGGCCTTGCCAGCGGCGGTTTCCGCGCGCCCCTGTACGTCGAGCTGATGTCGCCGGATACGGGCGAGATTCGCCACAGCGTGGACCAACTCGCCTCCTGGTCGGACCTTTACGAGGTGGAATGAAATGCGGCGGAGCTCCGAATCAACCATCGCCATCTGGCTGGTGTGCGTCGGCATTGGCCTGTTGTTCCTCGCTCGCGGCGCTTTCCAACCCTACATCTTCCCGCTCTTCGAGCACTTGGGCGGGCTATCGTATGCCCGGATTGCGACGCTGCTGAACGGCTACGTCCTGGCCCAATCGGTCTGCGCGCCACTGGCGGGCTGGTACACGGATCGCACTTCGGTCCGCGTCGCGCTGGCCACCAGCATCCTCTTTGGGCTCTGCAGCTTCCTGGTGATCGCGAACAGCCCCGGGTTTTGGGTTTCAGCCGTCGCAGTCTTTATCGCGGGCCTGGCCTTTGTTCTCGGAAAAATCTCTCTCAATACGATTTTGGTGGTTCATTCCACGCCGGAAATTCTTCGTCGCTCGGTGGCGAAGAGGGCGACCCTTCTGAACCTGGGTTCGTTCTTCGGCAACAGCCTCGCCTACCAGGTCACTGCCAGCATCGGCTACCGCGCGCACGCATTTGTGCTCGGCTTGCTCTATTTGCCCCTGGCCATCGGGCTGGCTGCCAGGCCCAGCCCGGCAACAACGGCGCCCGCGAAAACCTGGGGCATCGCCAATTTGAAAATGTTGTGCCGGAACAAAGCTTTTCTTTCGGACGCCCTGCGGCGGTTCGCATTGGTCCTGCCTTACGGATGTTGGGGCACGATCATACCCAAGTACGTTATCGATCAATATCACTCGAACAAACCCGTCTGGATTGTGTCCCTGACCAGCGTCTGTACCACCATTATCGGGGCGCATTTTCTGGCGGTGTATCTGTCGGCAAAATTGTACCGGCGAGGATTCAAGTGGGAGTGGTGGTCGATGACCTCCGTTTTGCTTTATTGCACAGGCTTGATGATGCTGATCTTCGCCCGGAATCCGGTCGTGTTGCCGGTGGCCATCGTTGTCTTCATTTGTGGCGAGGTCCTGATGACCCCGTGCTTCGACGAGACCGCCAAAAAACACAGCGGCGAAGCCGGAATGGCGACCTGCCTCGGCCTGCTCCACCTCGTGGACGGTTTCGGTCGCATGTTGGGCGCCGCCTTCGCGCTGGCCATGTATGGGTGGATGCGGAATTCGTCCTACTACGGCTTATATTGGCCGGTGGTCGTCGGGTCGTTCCTGTTCGTGTGCATCGTCTTGCACATCATCGCTCACGCGTTGGCCCGGAACCAGCCGGCAACGGGATGTCATCCAACCGGGGCGGCGACCACCTTGCAGCAAGAGCAAGCCGCCATTCTCGCCGATGAGGGCGTGGATCGCTAGCGTTATGGCCACGAGGTTTTATGTTTTAGTTTTGTTAGGGCTGGCTGTGGCCAGTTCCGCGCGCCCCGCAGCGCAGACCGACACGAAGCGCGGCACCGTTCTACAAACCAATTCAAACCAAGTTGTCGAGTGTCACCATGGTGTCGTAGTTTCCGTTTCCAGCCCAGCGACAGAGGCGGGCCTGTCCATCCTCAAGCAGGGCGGCGATGCCGTCGATGCTGCGGTCGCCACGGCTTTCGCACTCGCCGTGACTTATCCTCCCGGAGGCAACATCGGCGGCGGCGGGTTCATGCTTGTGCACCCTGCTCCCGGCCGTGGCGCCCCGGTCGTGTTCGATTATCGCGAGTGCGCGCCCGCGGCAGCCTATCCGGGGATGTACACGTCCGATGAATCGCAGTTTACCCATCGAGCTGTTGCCGTCCCGGGTACAGTCCGAGGACTGGCCCTCGCGCACCGTCGATTCGGCACGATGGCGTGGTCGCAACTGCTTCAGCCGGCAATCATCCTGGCTCGCAACGGGTTCAAGCTTGATAGCAACCTAGCAAAATCGCTCAATGAAACCTTGGCCGCGGCTCCCGAGAAGGCGGAGTTTCAACGTGTTTTCGCAAAACCTGGCGGTGGTTTATGGGTGGCGGGCGACCGCCTGGTTCAGCCCGATCTGGCTGGAACCCTCCAATCACTCGCCCGACTGGGTCCGGACGAGTTTTATACGGGAGCAATCGCCGAACAAATCGTAGCTGAAATGTCCAAAGGCGGGGGGCTGATCACGGCCGAGGACCTGGCCCATTACCGGGCCATCGAACGCCAGCCCTTGTCCACACGCTACCGAGGAAAATACGACATCTATGTTCCCCCGCCGCCAAGCTCCGGCGGGGTCTGCCTGCTGGAAGAGTTGAACATGCTGGAAACGTTCAATTTCAAAACCTGGCGTCGCTGGTCGCCCCGCACCCTGCACGTCATGGCCGAGGCGATGCGCCGCGCCAACTACGATCGCGCTCGCTATCTGGGCGATCCGGCTTTTGTGAAAATTCCCGCAAACCTGACGACGCACGAGTATGGCCGCCAGCTCGCGCAAACGATTGCCCTCCACAAGGCCACGCGCAGCGACGAACTATCCGCTGGCCTGCCGCTGTCGCGAGAAGGGCATAACACGACCCACTTTTCGATCATCGACCGCGACGGGATGGCGGTAGCCAACACCTACACGCTCGAACGTCTCTGGGGCTCGCGTGTCGTAGTCCCCAAAGCGGGTTTCCTGCTCAACAACCAGATGCGCGCTTTCAACCTGTTTCCAAATGCGCCTGATATCAGCGAAGCCACCTCGCCCTACACGGTTGCGAACACGATTGCCCCTGGCAAACGTCCCCTCACTTCGATGTCACCGACCATCGTTGCCAGCAACGGCCGGGTCAAGTTGATCACCGGCAGTCCGGGCAGCCAGGCCATACCTCACACTATCCTGTGCATCCTTTTGAACGTGGTCGACTTTAAGATGCCAATCCAAATGGCGGTCGCGTCTCCGCGTTTTTCGCACTCGTGGCTTCCGGATGAAATTACATTTGAAACCCCGGAACTTCATCCCGAGTCAGTGCAGTCGCTAAGAGCTATGGGGCACACGGTTGTGCCTCCACACCCGTTGCCGTTCCAAGGCGATGCGCACACCATCTGGGTCAGGAAGCCGAACGACTACGTCGGCGTGGCCGACCGGCGCCGCAGCGATCAGTCGTCGGCTTTGGGGTACTGATTGTGTTTGTGGGCGTGCCCACGCGTGGCCGAACTCGCTGGCGGGAAGCGCGGTGGGAATGGTCCAAGCAAACGCGGCAGCCACCCATGCGCCGGCAACGCGCCATTGGGCCTGGCGTTTTGACCAGTAGTTTGAAGGACGAGCCGACGACGCCGTAAATGGCGGAGCCGGCGTTGGTCTTTCGGGCGCTCTATTTCTTGTCGAACTGGAGGGCCAATTTGAGTTGAGCGATGGCCTTATCGCACTCCTCGAGGGCCTCTTTGCGGTGGCCGCCGAAGTCGTGATCGGCCCGCTGCAAATCATGCTTGGCTTCCTCCAGGGCCAGGATCGCACGGTGAATGGCCGGGTGCCGCTCGTTGCCCCGATGCCGGGGCACCTCGGCGGCGCCGGCAGGAGGAGCCGGGGGCGTATTGTTTTGAGCGTGGGCAAAGGTCAGGCCGGCAAACAACGCGCCGGCCAGGGCGCCAGTAGTAAATAGAACGGTCAGATTTTTTTTCATATTCAGGTCGATTTAAGGGTCGTACTATTTTTATCGCTTATTTCTCAAACATCAATCACTACTGATGTCGCAGTAGATCAAGACGGTTGACCAGGTTAGCAGGTAACGCGCCATCGCAGCCGGCTGGGCCACCCTCCAGGGGCCCAGAAGGATACCCCGACCGCCGGTTTTGGCGAGTCGTTTGCTGCCAGCGAGTTGTGAAATTGCCCAAAACGCCCATCGTGCTCTGGTTTGTCGCCGTCGGAGGGGTTCTTTCACCCACCCGCGGTGCGGCGCAAGCGACGGTGTCGGTCTCCTTTGCCACGACCAATTCGACCCCGCTCAATGCGGGGTTCGCCGGTTTCGCCACCGAGACCCTCAACACGGGTTTGGAATACGACAACACAAACTTTCAACAACTCGCCGCGTCGCTCTCACCCGGCTGGTTGCGCTACCCGGGCGGCATCTCGGACGACGCCTTCAATTGGACCAACGGCCTGACGGACACGAACTGGATGAACGTAATTGGCGCGCACGGCGATTCAACCGCCTCGAACAGTTGCCAGTTCACCTATCTGCCGCTGCTGGGCAAGGGCGGCGCGCAATTCACCAACTTTGCCAGCCTGGCCGCCAATGTCGGCGGCGCCAGGATCATCGTCTGCGTCAACTGTTTCACCGACACCAATAATTCCGCGGGCGCGTTCGCCGCGTTTGCCTTGAGCAACCACATCGCGGTCGCGGCGTGGGAGCTATGCAATGAGCCTTACCTTTTCACCGGCCCCACTAACTTCTTCACCAACGGGGCGGATTACGCCACCAAAATGTTGCCTTACCGGAATGCGATCAAAGCCGCCGATTCCAATGCCGTAGTGGCCGTCTTCTTCAGCGACCCGGCGGTCGGCGGCCACATCTGGGATAACGCGCTCATCAATTACAGCAACAGGTATTGGGATGCCGTCAGCTATCATTTCTATCCGCAACCGGGACTCACGAATTTCTCCGACCTGATGGCCTATGACAACGGCGTCCTGCTCGGCAACACGACCAGTTATGTGACCAATTACCTGATGAACAACAACAACACCAACGTCACGTTCATGATCACTGAGTTCCAACCGGTCCAGGGCAGCGGGGCCGGCACCAGCAACCAACACCCCAACGTGCCGTCCACGACCCTTTACGGCGGCATCTACGCGTCGGAATTTGTGATGCGCATGTCCACCGTTCCGCAAATGAAATTTGTCGGCAACTACCAGTTGTTCAACGAAAACGGCATCGGCGCGACGAATGTTTTCCGGCAGGCGGTCGTCAACGCCGCCAACGGCCATTATGTCACCAACACTCAGAACCTGCCGTTCGGCTTTTATTTGAGCGCGCAGGCGACGGCGCAGGCGGTGGCGTATTGGGCGGTGAACCGGTCCACCGCGGTTTATACGACGACGGTTGATACCAACGGGCCGACGGTCCCCGCCAACACGAATTACAACGCGACCATGCCGGCAATTTACGCCCAGGCTTACCAGGGCAGCAACGGCAAGCGCTATGTGGTGCTGACCAACAAGGGCGCGACCAACGCGACAGTGCAGCTTACCCAGGACGGAGTCGTTTTGACCAACCAGTTCCTGGAAACCTACGTCACCGGGCCCGATCCCAGCCTGACTAACAGCAGCCCGCCGCCAAACAATGTGCAAATCCAATCGCAACTGACCAATAATCCGGTCGTCATTCCGCAATATTCCGTCGTCCGGTTGGAATGGGCCGTTTTCACCGTGCCGCGCCCCACCTTGTCGCTGAGCTTCTCCAACTCAGCCGAGGTTCTTCAATGGACTGGATTGACGAACGTGACTTACGCCGTGCAGGCTACCACAAATCTTGCGTCACGCTGGTCCACCCTGGGCCTGGTTTCCTCGACTCAATCCAATTTCGCGTTCACAAACTGGAGCACGGGAGCCTTGAAGTTCTACCGGCTGGTGGTTCCCTGAGAGCGCGTTTGAAAAAGCATTTCCGTCGCAGCAGCGGCGTAATGCTCAAATTCAGGCATCTTTGGTATTGATCAGAGCCTCCTAACGTCGGCTGCTCACAATTCTAAACATAAACACGCTGAGCACAGTCCACCGGCGTCTCAGGGCGAGTCCTCGATGAGCCTGAAGGCTTCGTTGAAGAAGGTATGACAGATGTCTTTGGGGAAATCAGAGAGCGTCTTAGCGGTTTTGACGTAGAGTTCGTAGCCGCGGTAGCCCGGCAGTTTGCGGATATCCTCCGGGACAATGCTCTCGTGCAAGTCGTGGTAACGGAGCGGCAGGAAGTTGACGTAAATCGGGCGGGGACCGTCCAGCTCAAGAATACGAACCCGTTCGCCTTGGTGGAGGCGGGCGATGCCACCTCGGAGCGGGCCGCCGGCACTGGGGATAAATATCAAAGGGACGTTTTTGAGAATTCCTGCGGCTTCGGTCGATGGCCGCCGGTAGGCGACGCGCGCGCGGAAGGGCACGTCGCAATCTCGAAGCGCTTCCCAGAGTTGCCCCACAACGGGAAAAACGATATCAGACGGCAGGCGCGCGCGTTCGATCTCAAGCACCCACTTGGTCGGGTCCTCAAGGCCGTCGATAGCCTTGTTCCATCTCGGATACTGTGCCGGAATTTTCATGGTGGCGGATGCAAGACGTAAAACGTGAAACGTTAAAACGTGAATAGTTCACTGAGACCCACGACAAAATAGCGAACCACAGGGTCCGGTCGCTATTTATAGGTGGAGCGGAATGGCTTGGCGAGGGAATTCGTGCGGTTCGGCGTAAATTCGAATAGATTTCAACCTTGGCGGCGGTCCGGGACGGACACGCCCTACCTCGTCGCGGGAGGGCGCTACCTTCGGCGGTCCGGGACGGACGCGCCCTACCGCGGCGGCAGCTTCTTTTCAACCTTGCTCTTTTCGAGCGTGACGTACTTGGGCAGACCTGCCTCGACCGGGAACCTGATTTCGCCTTCGATGAGCGGGCGGGCGTACTCGACGAACTTCTCGTTCGGGAGGAACCCATCTTCGCTGACCCATTCACGAGGCACGAAGTGCTCGACATTGGCGATGTCCGCCAGCGGTTGGACGCCGGTGCTCCATCGGACCGCGCCGTTAGACCCGGGTTCGCGGACGATTTTGACCATGTAACCGCTTTGACCAGTGACGGCAGCCTTGACCGCAGCCTCGCCGCAGGCCAAAGCGTTGGTGGAATCCGTCAGGCTGGCAAAATGTCCAGCAGCGCGCTGGGCATAACCGAGCAGCACGGTGCGGGTTTTGGTCTCGAGTTTGCCCTGAACGATCTGCTTGAGTTTTTCGGCGGCGCCGGCCAGGACCGGGTGCCCAAACGAATCCAGGCGGGTTTTATCGGCGCCGACTTCCTCGCCGCGGGCGTTTTTGATGCCCTCACCGACCACCACGATGCAGTATTTATACGCCTCGACCGTCTCTTTGACCTTGGCCAGGAATTTCTCTTCTTCAAAGACCAATTCTGGCAGAAGGATGATGTGGGGTGGATTAGCCGGGTTACCGCGCTTGGCCAGGACCGTGCCGGCGGCGATCCACCCGGCAGAGCGGCCCATGACTTCGATAATGCAGCAGGAACCGTCGTCGGTGGCCATGCTGGCGACATCAATACCGACCTCCATGACGGTGGTGGCATTGTATTTGATGACCGAGCCATAGCCCGGGCAATTGTCTGTGTGCGGCAAATCGTTGTCGATCGTCTTGGGGACGCCGATGACCCGCATTTCATAGCTGCGTTTGACGGCTTCCTCGTGGATTTTGTGGGAGGTGTCCTGTGAATCATTGCCGCCGATGTAAAAGAAGTAACGGATGTTATGGGCCTGAAAAACCTCGAAAAGACGGTCCATATCTTTGGCGGCTTGTTCGGGCCTTTTCTTAAAATCGATTTTATAGCGGCAGGTGCCGAGCGCGGCGGCGGGGGTGTGCCGCAGGCCCTCGATGGTCTTGACCCGCTCGTCGTTGATGTCGATTAGGTCTTCGTTGAGGATGCCGAGAATGCCGTTGGCGCCGCCGTAGATTTCCTCGATGCCCTCGTGGCGCCCCGCTTCCTGAACGACGCCGGCCAGGCTCGAGTTAATGACTGAGGTCGGCCCGCCCGATTGGGCGACGAGGAGATTTCCAGACAATTCTGCCATAATGCTTCCAATGCTTTCAGTTCCAAGCTGAGACTTCAGCCCGCCAATCCCTGCACCTTGCCGAAATTGAGCCGCAGAGCTTGCCAATCAGTCCCACCAGTGTCAAAGAGGAATTTGTTAGTATAACTTGTCGGAAGGCCACAAAAAGGCACGAAAAGTCACAAGAATCATCGGAGGGGGCAAAAGAAAACCAGCCTCTCCAAACCCGAGTTATTTGCCGGCTTCGAGCCTGGTCAGCACGTCTTCGGCGGAGAGGCCGTGCAATTTGACGGTTTTGTGGCGGGACGTATGACCTCGAAGCAGTTCGACCCTGTTACGCGGGCAATCCAAGGTCTCGGCCAGAAACCGGACCAGGGCCTCGTTGGCGGCAGCATCGACGGGCGGGGCAGTGACTTTGATGCGCAGTTCCGCCCCCAAAGGTTCGCCGAACTGATTGACCGAGGCCCGCGGCTGCAATTTGATGGCGAGCAAGGCGCCGTCCGGCTGGGCGCGGAGAAAGGCGGGCAGGCTCATGCGGTCCAGGACACCACGAATCCCGGAATAGAGAACCACGAATGGACACCAATGAACACGAATCGTTTATTCGCACTCATTGGTGCCCATTCGCGGTCGCTCTACATTAGCGGATGGCGGTGCAAAAGACTTCCGGAGCCTCGTTTTCGACTTGCAGGGCCAATTCGATGTTGACCAACCCGTGCTGGGCGCAAATCTGGGCGGCTTCCGCAACATCGGAAAACGTCGCGGCCTCTTTCGGATTATTTGTCCATCCGTCGCCTTTGAAATACTCCAACGTGTCCTTGCGCCGGAGCAATCTCCTGATCCCTTTCTTTTGCATATGCAGTTCAAAGTTAATGAAAAGGCTTTCGAGTTTTTCCTTCTTTTGGACAATAATCGCGATCCATTTTTGCGCAAGAGGCAGAGGAGAAATTCACCCATTTTTACGCGATTGCAAAAAGCAGGCGCGTGAAACGTAAAACGTGAAACAGGAAGCGTGCTTACACCGTCATGATCTCTTTCTCTTTATGCGTGAGGTGCTGGTCGAGTTTGCCGGTGTACTCGTCGGTTAGTTTTTGCAATTCTTTTTCGGCGTGTTTGACTTCGTCCTCGGTGGTTCCGCTGTCGTGGGCATGTTTCTTCAACTGCTCCATGGCGTCGCGGCGGACGTGACGGATGGCGACCCGGCCGTCCTCGGCCATTTTGCGCACAATTTTGACAAACTCCTGGCGGCGCTCCTGGCTGAGTTCCGGAAAGAAAATACGAATGGCTCGCCCCTGAACGGAAGGGGTCAAACCCAAGTTGCTTTTCTGGATGGCCTTTTCGATCGGGTGCAGGGAGTTGGCGTCCCAGGGCTGAATCGTCAGGGTGCGGGGCTCCGGGGTCGTGATGCCGGCCAGCTCGCGGACGCGCATTTGCGAGCCATAGACTTCCACGAGGATATTCTCGACCAGCGCCGGGGACGCCTTGCCGGTGCGGACGCCGGCAAACTCGTTGATGACCACCTGCTCGGTCTTGCTCATCTTGTCTTCCGCTTCCAGTAAAAGGTCGTCCAGTGTCATAGGTTCTGGAACTTACTAGGGCCTCAAGAGTCTGTATAGTTCAAACGTACTTGACGCGAATGGCAGGCTTTGGGGCGTAAAACGTGAAACGTAATCGTGAAACCTGGAAGCTCGCCCCCAAGCATTTCACGTTTTGCGTTTTACGTTTCACGTTTCACGTTCACATCTCCCGCATCAACCGCCGCTCCGCCTCCTCGTTCCCCAGTCCGTGGCGGTGGCGCATGACCGAGACCCCCACCACCGGGGGATACGCCTGGTCGGCTTTCATCCGCGGCTCGACATACTCGATGACCTCGAAAAGCAACTGGTTCGCTTCGCGGTAACCCAGGCCCGTCAGCTTCTGGATGTAACGCGTGGAGCGGTCAATCAGCTTCAAGTTGCTGGGCACGACCCAGATCATGTAATTCCCCATCACCCGGCCCAGGCGAACCATGGTGCAGGTCGAGAGCGTGTTGAGCAGCATCTTCAGCCCAGCGCGAGTCATGCCGTCCAGGAGAAAATCAGTTTTCGGCAGCGGCACCAGGACGGCGAGGCAGGACGGATTCCACTTCGCGACAAAGGTTGCTATTTCCTTTAACGACTCTTGGCTCCCCAAATAGAGCAGACCGATGGCAGCGCCGGATTTTTGCGCCGCTTCGAGCTGCAGGCGGTGGAACCCGGTTGGGGAGAGAAGCGAGTCTTTCTCAACTTCGGAAACAATCCCGACTGCACTATCGCCCTTGCCCAGGGGGCGATATTGCAAGCCGTCCAGACCGACTTTGAAGCGCATCAGTTCCGAGGAGCTGATCTTGCGCACGATCTCATAAGTACGCGGGGCCTTCTCGGCGGTGACCAGGGCCCGCACTTCCGCTTCGCTCCACTCGACGCATTTTGGCTGGCGTTTGATAATACGCTCCCAGGCTTGCGGGGTCTTCGCGTAGGGCACAAAGAGAAAAGCCCAGGACTCGGTCGCCGTCGCGTCGTCAAATTTCCTGAAGGGCGGTGTGCAGTAGGTCGGCGAGCGTTCGGTGGTGTCGGTCAAGACGTCGATGCCGAAGCGGTCGGCGAAGTAATTGTTCTTGTGGCCGGCCCGATAGATTGATTCCTCGAGCGAGGTCAGCTTCGCAAGCTGCGCGAGGACCGGCGCGGATTTCAGCGTCGCGTGCATTTCGTTCAACGCCTGGAGAAATTCCGCCGGAACATTCCGGGACTCCAGCGCGCAAGGGCCTTTGGGTTCCAGCTCATGCAGCAAGTCGCGGAGAACCATCTCGAGGATGGTCAGCAGGACGGCGAGTTGGATGGTGGTTGCCTGCATGCGGGTCGAGCCGGTGATGGCCATCGGTCCGGTGGTGAGATTAACCTTTTCGATGCGCGGTTCCTGGATGACCTCCCGGCTGCGCTGGACATGTTGGCGAAGCACGTCGTCAGGATTATTATAAACGAAATAGACTTTGGCGCCGACTTCGACCCCTTTCCACGCGGTGCCGATGACAAAGGAGGTCTCTCCGCCCTCGGTGATCGCGAACACGACGTCCTTAGCCGAAACACCCAAATCGCCGATCTGCTTTTTGCCGAACGCCGTGAAGTCCTCGAAACCTTCGACCGCCTTTATGAGGGCAAAATCGCCGCCCGCCATCACCGCGAAGGCGCGCTGCTCGAATTCCTCGGGTGGCGGCGAAGCCCTCAGGCCGCGGGCGGTCTGCCGCTGCCAGAAATCGCGCCAAATGGAAACAAACTGAATGCTGAGGCGTCCCGTCGAGCCGCACCCGGTAAAGAAGACCTTGCCGCCGTTCTTCAAGGCGGATAGCAGAGCATCTTTGATCGTCTGCGCCCGGCCTGATTCGACAAACTCGCGGTAGGTGCGCAGGACGTCGTTGTCCACGTCGAAGAGCAAGCCCAGGGCGGAACCGATGTCTTTTTTAGCGGTCTGGCTGAGATTGGCGGTGACGGGGTGTGAGGATTCGGTAGTAAGAACGCCGAGTTGAAATTGGTCGCTGATTTTGAGGAAGTCCTCGGAACGTTTCTTGGAGGTGTCACTCATGCGAATTTTTGGAGGGCAGGTTGCCTGGGGGAGGGGCAAGGTCAAGCGAAATGCGGGCCGGATGTAGCCGGTTCAGACCGCCACGACACCAGCCAATTGGATGCCTGCAGAATAGAATTCTGCGATACAGCAGATTAAAAATCTGCGCTACTCTCTTTTCGCAAGTCCGCAAATGCAATGGGTGCCCGGATTTGGCCTATGCGGTTAACGGAATGGCGGCCACTACTGTATGTCTGGCCCCAGTTTGGGAAAGCTCGCTCTGCATGATTGCGATTTCGGCCGCTGTCCAGGTGCCGAACACTTGCGCCGCCAAGCCCGCCGCGGCTCGCGCGAGCAGGGCCGCCTGTTGAGAGGTGATGCCTTTGATGCGCCCGAGGGTGACGTGGCCGGTGAAACTGTTTTCAGGTTTTTCGCTGGTGAACTCGCGGCCGGCCATCTCGACGGCGCGCTGCAGCGGACCCAACTGGTTTGCGGCGTCCTCGATTCCGGCCCAGATTATTCGGGGACGGCGCCAGCCGGGGAAACAATCGACTTTGGCCGCGCGCATCTGCAGGGGTGTGAAGTTTTTGGCGGCGCTCTGAACCGCGTCCACCAAAGCGGCGGCGCGTGCCGCCTCGACGTTGCCAAGAAATTTCAGCGTGAGATGGAATTGTTCGCGCTTCGTCCAGCGGACGGTTCCTTCGGGCACGACGCGCCGCAGCACGGCTTGCGCTCGCTCGAGGTTGGTTTTGACCTCTTCCGGGGTCTTTACTGCGATGAAGAGACGAAGGGTCAACTCAAGGAAGAGGTTCGCCCTGGGCCGCCAGCAGGAGCCGGTACCATTCCTCGCGCGTTAGCTCCAAATCGTCGGCCTTGGCCGCTTCCCGAATCCGCTCGGGTTTAATCGAACCGACAATAGGCATGATTTTGCTGGGATGCTTCAGGAGCCACGCCAGCGCCACGGTTGTTCGGCTCACGCCACGCGCCTTGGCAACCGCATCGACCACCGGCAGGAATTTCTCCGGCTGATATTGGCGTTGGCCGGGCAAGAGGCGGGTGGCGCCGCCGCCCAGCAACCCGGCCGCCAGCGGGCTCCAGGCCATCGGCGTAATCTTTTCGATGAGGCATTGGTCGAGCGTGCCGTCAGTAAAAGCCGCGCGCATGGCGAGGCTGAGCTCGATTTGGTGCACCACCAGCGGCATCGGGCAAGCGACCTGTAGTGCCGTGACGAGCGTCGGCCGGAAATTGCTGACCCCAAAGTAACGGACCTTGCCTTCCGATTTGAGCTGCGAGAACGCCCGCGCGATCTCCTCGGGGTCGGCCAGCAAGTCGGGCCGATGCAGCAGGTAAAGGTCGATCGTTTCGAGACCTAGCCGCTTGAGCGATTGTTCGCAGGAATAGATGATGTGTTCGGCGGAAAAATCCCACCTTTGCGGGCAATCCGGCTGGGGCGTCCCGGCTGGCCGAACGCCGCACTTGCTGGCGATGAGGACGCGTTCCCGCATCCCGGAGACCTCCTTGAGCACGGCCCCCAAAATGCGCTCAGCCTCGCCGCGGCAATAAATGTCCGCATTGTCGAACAGTGTGTAACCGGCTTCATACGCGGCGATAATCGCGCGGCAACCGGCGGCGCGGCTTTGGTCGGTGACCTCAGCCGGGTCCCAGGTCCCGGCCACGCGCCAGCAACCGTAAGCCAGCCGGCTGCTGCGCAATGAACTGACACCCACGAGAACAGTTTTCATAGGGGAGCCGAGAATAGAATCGGCGCGCCTCTGGCGCAAAGGTAAAGTGGAAGCCGACAAACTGCAGGAGCCTGAGAGTTGCAGGCGCCGTCGTAAGGCTCTGAAACCAGTCCGAAACTCCAGATGATCTGAGCGCCTTACGACGGCTGCTGCATGGACCTCAGAACGTCCATTTCGACCCGTCAATTCCGAGCTGGTCGAACAGAAAAGAATACACCTTCGCCTGCTCGGCGATCCGTTCTTTGAGCGCGGTGCCGATGCCGTGGCCGGCGCTCGCACTGCTGCGAAATAGAATCGGACGGTCCGAACCCGTTGCCGCTTGCAGGCTGGCGGCCATCTTGCGCGATTGGGCGGGATTCACCCGCCCATCATTCTCGCCGGTGGTCAGCAGCACAGCCGGATACTTCACGCCCTTGCGCACATGATGATAGGGCGAATAGGCATATAGTGCCTTGAATTCCGCCGGGTTTTTCACCGTGCCGAATTCGGTCACGTTGAACTGGCCGTTGGGGTCCAACTCGACGCGCAGCATGTCGTAAATCCCCACCTGGGCGACCACGGCGCGAGCCAGGTCGGGCCTTTGCGTTAGGAACGCGCCCATGAGCAGGCCGCCGTTGCTGGCGCCCTGGACCGCGAGTTTCGATGGACTCGTATACCGGCGCTGGATGAGGTGCTCAGCCGCCGCGATGAAATCGTCGAAAACATTTTGTTTGCGCGTCAAATTGCCGGCCTTGTGCCATGGATCGCCGTATTCGCCGCCGCCGCGCAGGTTAGCGACCGCATAGACGCCGCCCGCATCAAACCAGATGCGGTGCGTGGAATCAAAAGACGGGGTAAGGCTGACCCCATAACCGCCGTAGCCATAGAGCAGCGTCGGGTTTTGGCCATCGAGCCTGAGCCCTTTCTTGCGCAAAATATTCATCGGAACCTTTGTTCCATCTTTCGACGTGGCGAACTCGCGCGCCACCTCAATATCGTCGAAATCAACCGGTGAAGTCATGTAAAGCGCGGTGCGGTGGACTTCCTTGGCGCCCGGGTTGAAAGTGAACCACGCGAAGGGTTGCAGGTAGCTGACGTTGCCAAAAACGAGGTCATCGCCCTGCCACGAGTCCAGGCCACCGACGCTGGAAACCGGCAGGATGGGGATTTGATGTGGGCGAATGCTGCCTTTCGGGAAATAGACCAGCTCCGATGGTCCGCCCACGAGATAATTCGCATAGAGCCCGTGATCGAACGGCGCGAACTCTTGCACCACGCCTTTCTGTTCCGGCGCTATCGCGTTGGCTTTCTCCAACTCGGGAGTTTCCAACGGCAAGCGCAGAATTTGCCCCCGAGGAGCACCCTTCAGCGTGAGCAGGTAGAGCGCGTTATCGCGGCCAAACCTAATTGCTTTAACGCCGTCTTCGAAATGGGTGAGTTGGTTCCATTTCCCGGCGGCATCGCGCAGGTAATGCGCAAAATCACCGCCATCGCCGTTCGCGACGGCGGCCAGTGTCCATCGGCCGTCTTCGCTCGTCTCCAGCCCGATTTCGGCGATGCGCGGGAAGTCTTTGCCGAGTTCGTATTTGTCATCTGAGGCCGGTGTGCCGAGGCGATGAAACCAAACCTGCTGGTAGAAGTTGAGGTCTGCTTCGGGCCGTTCGCCTGGATTGGGGTAACGTGTGTAGAGAATGCCTTTTCCGTCAGCGGTCCAGGTCGCGCTGCCTCCGCCGGTAGGGAATTGGACGCGCGGAATCCGGTCAGGCAGCTCTTTGCCGGTGTCCACATCGAAAACGTGGAGCGTCCCTTGCTCGCTGCCGCCTTCGGACAACGAAACGGCAACGGCCGTGCCGTCGAGGGACGGCACGACCCAATCCATGGCCGTCGTGCCGTTGGTGTTATAAGCGTTGGGATCGAACACGGTGCGCCAGAGCGCAGGCGGCTCAAGCGAAGAAAGCCGGACCAGAATCGGCTGCTGTGACGGTGGTTTGAAACGCTCGGCAAAAATGCGCCCTTCTTTCCATTTCAAACCGGAGTAGCGGGCCGACTCCTCGCTGCGCAACTGCATCAATTGCTGCGCCAGCCCTTCGCGGTATGGAAGGTGAGAGAAGTACTCGTCGGTTCTCTCATTCTGCTCGCGGGTCCATTGGCGGACTGCTGGAGCGGCGGCGTCTTCGAGCCACTGATAATCGTCAATGACCGTGACGTCATGATAGACGTTGGTCACCGGTTGGGGTGGTGCCGCCACCGAGGGCAACGGCTGAGCGAAAGCGAGCAGCGGAAGGAACAGGACCAACGAAAGGACCCGACACCAAGAGCGCGATTGAATTCCCGGTTTCATTCGCAGAAAAGTAGGTTTACAACCCCCGGGCGGCAAGGGTTGATTGCTGAATTGGACGCCCGCTCCTGCACCGACACACGTTTGGCTGGGTTCGGGTTTCGGATTTCAGCCTTGGTTCGAGCGACACCGGTTCCTCCCCAGCCCCGAAATCAACCTTCGTAAGGATACCGCGCCTTCTCCAGCGTCAGCCCGCGCACGTCGATCTGGCCAAGGTCGGCAGTACCTAAGCCCGCCTGTTCGGCCAGGAGCAGATGGTTGTCGCAGAAGTGAAATGGTTTGGTCCCGCGCGCGACGCGCGGGTCAGCATAACCCATGATCCCCGTGCCGACGGCATCCGTTGAGACCGGATTCAGGCCGGCGATAAGCAAGCCGGGAGTCGTGACCTTCAATGGCCCGGCGCCGCCGCACCAGGGGCCCTCGCCGCCGCTCATCGAGGTGATGCCATCAATAATCGCCAGGTGGATGGGTCGCGCCGAACAAACATCCGCCGTGATGCGTGGCACCCGCCACGTCGGGTCGGCTGAAGTGATGCCGTCCTTCAAGCCGGGCAGTTTTAGCTTTTGGGCGCTGCTCGGATCGTGCAGGACGAGCCGCCCCTCGGTGGCGTCTTCGCTGCCAGCCTCGTTGCCATAAAGCGAGTTGGGCGTGATGCCGAAAAGATTTTTCAACGAAAGCGTTACGCCTGCCGTGAGGTGGTTCTTGAGCTTGGCGAGCGACACCATCACGTCGGTTTCCATATAGCAGTGGTTGAAATCGAAAGCCGAAAACATGTAGCCGCCCGAAGGAACGCGCAGGTGGGAATAACTCTTGGCCGTTCCCAGGTTGCGGGTGTTCTCGAACTCGACCTTGCCCAGCGCGTCGAACCGCTTGAGGTCCCAACCGGCCAGAGCCAGTGTGGCGGCCAACTCAGCCTTGCTCTGGGTGGATTCGACGAAGCGCACGCGGCGGGCGCCGGCGACGAAAAGCAGGGAGCCGAGCGCCAGTGCCGTCGTTTCATGGGTCATGTAAGTCTCGCCCACTGGCCGGCCCAGGAACGGAGCGAAATTCGTGCCGGTCAAATTCAGCTTTACGGTGACGGTTTTGTTTTTGACGAGCGGCTCGATGCCACCCAGCAAATCGAATGATTTGGCCAGGGCTTCGCGGACTTCGGGTCCATAAGAACGGCAGGAGACAATCGCCACTTTGCTATCGGACCGGCCGGGGCCGGGCAGCGCTCCAGCTGCCAACAGTTCCAACCGAGAAAGCCTGAGGGCCACGGGGGCGCCTGCGGCCAGAACGACACTGCACTGAAGGAAGGCGCGGCGATTGAAAAGCCTTGGTCGCATAAACCGGTTAGGTCCTGTTTTGGTGCATGACTCTAGTCTCCATCGAACCTCTCATCAGTCAAATCAAAAAGGCTACACGATAGAATTGTTACATGGTTACATTGGGTTAATAGTTACAATGCCCAACGGCCACCTCGGATCAACCTCCCCCATGCAACTTTGTAACCATATGACCCTGTAACTTTTCGGGGCTACGCCGACCCTGTCAGTTCCTTCAAATCCGCGCGGACGCTCTGGTAAGTGGTAGAGTACGCCAACACGGCCGGGTCCGGCTCGGTGCCCCAGCGCTGGCAGGCGGACCGGTAGAGCTCGGGCCACCAGTTGCGGTGCTGGGTCAGGCCTTCCTGCCGCCAGTTTTCCCAGTTCATGAGCACCCTTGACCAGCACTCGTCCCCATAACGAACGGCCTGCTGGGCGTCCTTAAATTCTTTCAGATACCAATCCCGGCCGATGCGCGCATGGAGGACCTCGTCGGCCCAGTCGTAGTCCTGGAAAAGCGCGGCCAGGGGATTGTTTGAGGCACGGCCGACTTCCCACTCGAAGCGTTTGCCGTTTTTGGGCATCAGGCCCTGCTCGATGAAATAAAGCACCGCGTGGCGCTCAATGGGTTTGAGCTGAGTGTTGAGCGCCAGCGACCAGGTGAAATTAATCATCACTTGCTTGGGCCAGTCGATGCCGAGATTGGCGAACCCAACTTCGCCCATCATCGCGTGGCGGGCCTCGTCCCAAAGCTGTCGGCTCATATCGCGGTAATATTCCCAGGGTTTGCCCGGCGTTTCGGTGATGATACTGGCCATCATTTCCGGCACGTCCACCTCCCGGAGCCGCTTGTAAAACATCATCAGCGTCTTGGGTTCGGGCCGGAATTTTGCGTCGTAAAGGAAGACCTCGGCGTTGACACCCATGTTGTAGGGGTCGGGAAAACGAGCGTCGCGCTTCGGAACGCCATCGTACTGGTAAGGTTTTGCCGAATATTGCCGGCGAACAGATTGGGCGCTGGGACTCTGGGTGCCATCCAGGCCGCCTGCGGCAGCGAGGCAATCGTCGAGGAGCTGCAGCCAGCCTTTCATCCGAGCACGTGCCGCGGGATCAACCAGCGACGCATTGCTTTGCGCGCCAAACTGCAGCAGGTCGCCCAATTCCAATAAGGCGAAGCGGCAGACGCGCGAGCTGGGTTGGTCGGCCAGCGGGTTTGTATCCTGCTGGTGCCGTTCGAGCGCCGTCTGGAGCGCTGGCAGGGCTTTTTCATAGAGGCCCACGAGGAGTTCCTCCGTTGTCGGCACGGCCCGGATTTCGTCAAAGAAGATTTCGAGATTGGGGTCCGGCACCGCTTCCAAGCCGAGCGGCGGCTCGCGCATTTCCGCGACCCGCTTGCGCAAGGCGGTGACATGTTCGGCACAAAGATAGGCATGGAGGCTGAAGCCCATCTTGAGTTCATAAATCGGTTCGGCGGTGATGCGCGCGCTAAAGATCTGTTGCAGCCTTTTGAACGCGTAATGATAGCGTTTCAAGCGGCGGACGCATTCTTCGACTGAAAGCCCTGGTTTCATCGCCTGGTCCATCGAGCAGACTCCGGCCAGGGACGGCAAATTCCGGTAAGAGGTATATGTGTTCACGGCAATTATGCTGATCTTAAGCAACATTATCACTACCCGGGTTTGGTGCCAATTAGCATATTGCCCGCTCGAGAGTGGCGGCGTTCTCGAACCTGCAATATCTTGCGAATTCGCCCGCCAAATCGCTACTTGAAATCGAGGCGTTTGACTCTATGATTTAGCGACCAACATCGGAATGGCCACGGCGCAAGCCGCTCCATCTGAGGTTTGGAAAAATTTGTCCGTATGTCGCAAACAAACCGCCGCACCTGGCAATCATTTGAAGACCTGCGCAAGGACGCCGACCAGGGCGAGCCCGCGGCGCAATGTTATTTGGGCATTTGCTACCAGACCGGCCAGGGTGTCCAGCAGGACCACGCGGAAGCGGTCAAATGGTTTCGCCGCGCCGCCGAACAAAATGACGAAGCCGCCCAATGCTACCTGGGATTCTGCTTTCAAAACGGGCTGGGCGTGCCGCAGGAGTTCGGCCAGGCCGCCAAGTGGTTCCGGGAAGCCGCCGAGCAAGGTGACCCGGCGGCCCAATTCAATCTGGGGGTCCTCTATGAAACCGGGCAAGGCGTGCCTCAGAATTATGCCGAGGCAGTCAAATGGTATCACGCCGCGGCGGAGCAGGGCGAACCCCAGGCCCAATTCAATTTGGGCGTGTTTTATGAAACCGGACAGGTGGTGCCGCAAAACTACGAGGAGGCGGTCAAATGGTACCGGCTGGCCGCGGAGCAGGAATGCGCTCCCGCCCAGTGCAACCTGGGTTTGTGCTATGAAACCGGGCGCGGCGTCCCGCAAAATATCCGGGAAGCCGTGAAGTGGTTTTGCCGCGCGGCGCGAGCGGGAGATAAAACCGCCCAGCACAATCTCGGGGTTTATTACGCGACCTTGGAAGCGGCCGAGCAGGCGACTGCCGAAAGCGAAGCGGCGGAAGAAACCGCCGGTGACGCCGCAGCCAGTCCTTGAGGTCCACGCATCAACTCGTGGTGGGGGGGAACGAACCGTCTGGTGCTCAGTTGCTTTCCTTTTTAGGAGTGCCCCGCCGATTCCGGGTTTTTCGCATGCCCTGCGGTCGTTCGCGCTCAAGCAAGTAGGTCGCGTGCGGCAAGCGGGTGCGGGCGATGTCTTCGGGGGTTGTATTTTTGGCATCCACTCCCGGCGCAAGGTCCAGGCCGGTTTTGCGGAAGAGGTGTTGCACAAACGCGGAACAATACAATGAACGCTCGCGCGCCAGCAGATTGGTTTGCCCTCGCAGGAGAGGACGGCGCAGCGCGAGCAGAGTCCCGGCCAATTCCCGCAGTGAATAACGTGCGCGACTGGCAACCAGCTCCAGTCCCTCCTGAAGGAGTTCGGCGATTTGGACTTCGGCCAGCCCGAAATCCAGCACGGCCAGGTTGGTGTAGAGTGTTTCGTCGAAATACTTCGAGATCCGGTTCTCCTGCACGCCGAACTGGAGGTGTTTGCGGTGGATTTGCAGATCCGATTCCAGGACCCAGTGGTGACCGTCGGCGCGCCGGCCCTCAAACAAAAACGCGTGGGACCAGGCACTCCATTTTTCATCCTCGTCCAGGTGGCGTTCCGCCCGGCAGATCGCTTTGTCAATCAGCGTGAGACCGCCGGACAGGCCGATGCGCCCGGGCCCGGCGTAGCGCTCGAGAAACTCGCGATTGGACAAACCGGCCACCACCACGGTCGGGTTTGGCGCAGCATTGGGGTGCATGGCAGCGAATCGGTCACCACCCTAACCTCCCGCGAATGGCAGGCAAGCCTTTCCTGCCGCTTGACCCCAAGTGGGCTGCTCACCTACCTTCCGGGCCTGTTTATGAAAGCCATCGAGTCTGTTTCGGTATGCGGCCTGGGCAAGCTAGGCGCTTGCATGGCGGCGACCTTTGCCCAACGAGGGTTTAAAGTCATCGGCGTCGATATCGACCCCGAGAAAGTCGCTCGCATCAATTCCGGCCTGCCTCCCGTGGAAGAACCGTTGCTCGCCGAAACCGTTGCCGCCGGCCATGCTCGTCTCCGCGCCACCACCGACCACCGTGAAACCGTCGGCACCGACGCTACTTTTTTCATCCCGCCATCGCCCAGCCTTCCGGATGGCAGTTTCTCGAACGAATTCCTGCTGCGGGCGATGCAACCAGTCGCCCAGGCCGTTCGCGAAGCCGGCAAGCGCGAGCACCTTTTTGTGTGCAGCTCGACCACCACCCCCGGAGCCGGCGACCGGGTGCTCATCCCGATGCTCGAAAAGGAGACCGGCGGAGTTTGCGGCCGTGATTTTGGGTACTGTTATAATCCGGAATTTATCGCCCTGGGCAATGTGATCAAAGGCTTGCTCGAGCCCGACCTGGTTCTCATCGGTGAATCCGACCCGGCCAGTGGCGCCGCGCTGGAAGCCCTCTATCGCAAATACAATTCCAATCAACCGCGGATTGCCCGCATGTCGGTCGTCAGTGGTGAGTTGACCAAGATTTCGGTGAACAGCTTCATCACCATGAAAATCAGTTTCACCAATCAACTGCGGACCATCGCCGAGCGCCTGCCCCAAGCAGATATCCATGCCGTGCTCGAGGCCATCGGCAGCGACAGCCGCATCAATCAAAAGTACCTCCGCGCCGGCCTGAGCTTCGGCGGCCCATGCTTTCCGCGCGACAATCGCCTGCTGGCTTATACCGCCCGCCAGGTGGGCGTCTCAGCCCCGCTCGCCGAAGCGACCGACGCCGTCAATGAATTTACCAAAAAAGACCTCCTGGAACAGCTCCAGCGCAAAGTTGCCAAAACCGACACGATCGCCATCCTCGGCGTCGCCTATAAGCCGGATACCTATATCACCGAGGAATCAGCCGGCCTGTTTCTCGCGCAGAATCTCAAGCGCCAGGGCTACCGTGTGCTGGTGCATGATTTCGCCGCCAGGCCGGCCAACAGCCCCAGCCTGCACGAATTTGAATTGCTCGAGGACGTGTCGAATCTGGCCGGCCGAAATGACATCAACGTCGCAGTCATCTGCTGCCCCTGGCCGCAGTACCGGTCGGTTAAGTTCAGTCCGAAGACGACAGTGATTACGCCGTGGAAAGTTTAGCGTGCGCGTTGGCAGGTTACAAAAGTTACTTTGTTACAAAGTTACATGAGGGCCGTTTTGCCCTTGTAACTATGGAACCATTCAACCATGTAACAAGGTCACCTTGTAACCGACATCGCCCCGTCACAGCTTATCCAAGCCAATATTCGACGAGAACTCGGTCTTTTCCCGCATTTGCCTCCTGAGCCGCCAGGCGCCGGGCGTCAGATCGCACTTGCCCAGCAGCAGCAGTTTCTCGGCCTGCCTTTTTGCCCGCGCGTAATAGCCGAGCAGTTTGCCCACCCACCCGCCCGGGACCCCATACTCCTTCCTGATGAGGGCCGATTCCCTGGCCATGTTAGCGACAATCCGTTTGTCGGCCGATTGCCCGTGCTGATGATACCGGTAGCGCACGATGTATTCGGGAATGTGACCGACGCGGCATTTGGCCTTCGTCATCCGCATCAGGAACTCATAGTCACACGAGTTCTTAAAATCTTTGTGCCGCAACAACCCGAGCCGGTCGTAAGTTGCCTTTTTCACGAAGAGCGCCTGGTGCATCGCCATGCCAAAACCGAACCGGACGATCTGCGCGTCCCAGCAGGCCTCCTCCCGCCGGAAAATCTCCTTGCCTGAACCATCAACAAAAATGAAGTCCCCGAACAACGCGTCCCACTCCGGATGGGCCCGGAAGGCGGCGCCGACCTTGGTCAGGATGCCGGGGCAGTAACAATCATCCGCATTGAGAATCCCCACGGCTTCGCCGCCGGCCATCTGAATCCCTTTGTTCATCGCATGGTAGTGGCCTTCGTCCTTCTCAGAAATCCAGCGCAGCTTGGGGTTGTCTTTGAGAATCTCGATCGTGCCATCGCTCGAACCTCCATCGACTACGATATGCTCGACCTGTGGATAATCCTGATGCGCGACGCTTTCCAGTGTCTCGCGGATCGTGTGCTTGCTGTTGAACGAGGGAGTAACGATCGACAGCTTCAACGGCTCAGGCATATTCCAGCCTAAAATAGCGGTCCGGGATTCAGCTTGGCAATTTGGAATTTAAAAGACTTTCCTTCTGTCCTCGCACCCGTAGCTTGGAAGGGCCGCGCCGGGCGCTGTTGGCCACTCGTTCGGCCAGCGCGTTGCCGCTTTGCCTTGACAACCGAACAGCCAGAAATCAGCCAAGCCGTCACGGCGATTTTTCGCGCGTGGCAGCAGGCCGGAATTGATTTTCTGGTCCTCCGCAATTACGACCGTCTCCCGCACTTCACCACCAACGACATCGATGTGTTGCTCAACCGGGAACAGCGGCGCAAAGCCGAGGCGGTCCTTCTGGACGCCGCCCGCCACGCGGGGTTCCGTCTGCACAACCGCGCCGAATTTGCGACGCTCGCTCTCTATTTGTCGCACCCTGTTCTCCAGGTCCAGGTCCACTTTGACCTGTTCACCGACTTGAAATGGCGCGCCTTCGATTTTCTGGACCGTCGAGACTTTCTCAACCGGAAAATTAACCGCGGCCTGTTTGCCGTTCCTCATCCCACGGACGAGGCGGCCACCAATTTGCTCGCCTATTTAATTTATTCGGGCAACGTGAAGGAGAAGTATAAACCCTCCATCGCGGGCGGGTTTCAAACCGAGCCGGAGATGGCAAGGGCGTTGCTGACGCGCACTTACGGCCCGGACCTCGCGGCATTCGTGGTGGACGCCGGCGCGCGGGAGGATTGGCTCCGGCTGGAATCGAGCGCCGGCGCGTTGCGCCGCGCGTTGGTCTTTCGGCAGACGACGCGCCGCTTTTGGCCAACGCTCAGCTCACTGGTGGCCAACGGTGGGCGCGTCGCCTGGCGTTTTATCCAACCGCCCGGACTCTCGGTGGTTCTATGCGGCGTGGATGGCTGCGGCAAGTCCACTGCCGCCAGCGCTCTCTTCGACCGCCTCAGCGGCACATTCAGCAGCCAAAAGGGCCGGCATTACCATTGGAAGCCACCCCTGTTTTCCACCCGGCGCCGCGCCACGCGCGGTCCGGTCGTCCAACCGCATGCTGCCGCTGTACGAGGCCGTGCTGCGTCCCTTGTGTTTTTTGCCGTTCATTGGTTCGAGTTTTGCCTCGGCTCACTCCTGCGCATCCGGCCCATCACTTTTCGGGGCGGACTCGTGGTGATCGACCGGTTTTATTACGATTTTTTTGTGGACCAACGCCGCTACCGTTTGAATGTGCCGCAAGGGCTGGTGCGAGCCGCTTACCGACTGCTCCCCAAACCGGACCTGGTCTTTTTGTTGGATGCCCCCCCCGAGGTGTTACGCCGCCGCAAACAGGAAGTCACACCCGAAGAAACCACGCGACAACGGGAAGCCTACTTGCACCTCGTCAAGGGATTGCCGAATGGCAGAATCATTGATGCCTCGCAACCTGCGGCAAAAGTCGCTGCTGCCCTTCAAATAGACGTGCTCGATTTCTTGGTTGCCAGGCTGGAGGCGAGAGAACGTAAAAACGAATGATCGAGCGTAAGGGTTGAATGAGTTGAATGGCAGAGCAAGAGACATTCTGGGAAGGATTGTTCGCTGGGGAGCCGCTGGCAGGCGCGCCCTGCACAGTGCCGATGCGGTTGGTGCGCAAAGCGGGGCGGCCCTGGCTGCTGCTGCCGGTTGATGGCCGCCTGGCCGCGAGCGTGCTCGAGCTTTACCCGGCCCAGACTCTGCGCGCGCGCCTGGGACGCACCATTCTCAAGATACTATTGCGCGCGCGATTGCCGGTGGGAACCGAGGCCGTCCCTGTCGCCGTTCCGCCTGCTGCCGGCTTCGTGCGGTTTCTGGCCAGCCTGGAGCGGCCTGCAATGAGGGAATTGCCCCCCTTCGGCGTTCTGGCCGGGAACCCGGCAACGCCAGGCCGGCGGTTCATCCTGGTCGTCTTCGATCATCGCGGGGAGCCTGCCGCGGTAGTGAAGGCAGGCCTGAGTGAGCGGGCTCGCGAGCTCATCCGCCGGGAACAGGCATTCCTTGCGGATGTCCCCAAGTCAGTTACTGGCATTCCAGCTATTCGCGGTTCCTATGAGAGAGTTGGGTTGCTCGCCTTTGCCCTGGATTTCTACACCGGCTCTTGCCCCGGCGCTCAGGACGAAGACCGGCTCTCGCGTCTGCTAAGTTCGTGGGTGAACAAAGACAAAGAACTCCTCATTTCTCAAACACGCGTTTGGCACGAGTTGAATGGCAGTTGTGGCCAGCATCCGATTTTCCCTGCCCTGTTAAAAAAGCTGGAAGGACGAGCCCTTCACCCCGCCATTACCCATGGTGATTTGGCGCCTTGGAACATTAAAGTGCAGGCGGACGGTTCCTGGATGGTCCTGGATTGGGAACGGGGAGAACGGGAAGGGATTCCGGCCTGGGATTGGTTTCATTACTCGCTCCAGCCCGCCATACTCGTGGAGCACAGTTCCGTGGACTCCCTTATTCAACTTTCCGAAAGGTTCCTGGGTACACCGCGTTTCGCCGCCTATGCAAAACGGGCGGGTATCACCGGACTCGAACGGACGCTGTGCTTGGCCTACTTGCTCCATCACACCGAAGTCGTGCGGCCTTCAGAAGGTTTGGTCGGGGCGCGTGACTTGCTGACCGCACTGGTCACCCGCTGGCAAACTCGTAGCGCAGATTTTTAATCTGCTGTATCGCAGGGTTTTCAACCTGCTTGCGGCACAAAGCCGTGTGCGCGCTCGAATTCAGCGATTTGCTCCCATCCCATTCCAGCCGCTGGCACCTGCAGTGCCTTCCTTTGTAACTGTGTAACCATTTTAACTCTTGTAACCAACTTTACGGCCGAGGCGGTGGATAACCTTGCGGACCACCTCCGCGCCGGAAAGTGGGATAATGCGCCGCAAGGCAAACCGGTCCGCTCCTGCATCATTCACCCCAAACTGCACCGAGCAGGCACTGCTGTAGCCCGCTTCCGCCACCAGGTCCCGCACCGCGGGGGTCCACCCGCCAAAAGGATAGCAAAAATGCCGTACCGGAACGCCGAACTGGTCCTCTAAAGCCTTCTTGCTGCCCGAGATTTCCTCGCGTGCCTCAGCCTGGCTCAACTTTTTCAGGTTCCGGTGAGTCGCCGAGTGCGACCCGATTTCGTGGCCGGCGCCGAGCCATTCCTTGATCTGCGCCGCATCCATGAGCGGTTCCGGAACGTCCTGCTTCTCGATATCCCATTCATTGCGCTTGCCAATGAAGCTCGTAACGAGGAATTGGATCGCGCATACCTTGTGCCGCGCCAAGACCTCCAACCCCGAATCCAGGACGCTTCGGAAGCCGTCATCGAAGGTAATCGCGACCTGCTTCGCATCGTCCAAATTCGTTATCAATTGGCTCAAACTCACGGGTCGAAGCCCGGCATCGCCGAGCATTCGGAAGTGCTGGTCGAACGTTTCAGCACCGGCATACAGAAACGGATCGCGCGTCTTTGGCGGAGGTTCTCCTATCTTGTGGTAAGTGAGAATGGGCGCGCCGCGCTCGAGCACTTTCCGCTGCGCGCGTCCCAGGAATACCAGTGGCCAAAACCAGCCTAACATCCCCACGATTTTGGCAGAATGTTTTTAGAAGGGCAGTAATGATTTTGGCAGAACGATTATGGCAGAATGATGAGAACAAAACAGACCCGTGCCACGTTTCTAATCATTCCGCTTCAATCATTCTGCCAGCACCATTCTGATCCTCTCCGCGATTTGCACCGCCGGTTGCCCCGGCTCAATCTCAACCCACCTTAAAGGCAGTTGCCGCCGAAACCAGGTCATCTGCCGCTTGGCGAATTGCCGGGTGCGAATTTTGACCAGCTCAATCGTTTCGGGCAAAGTTCTCTTGCCCTTCAGGAATTCCACCACCTGCCGATAGCCCAGGGCCTGGAGCGCGGTCTTGTTTTGCGCCAGCCCGCTCTTGAGCAACCCTTCGGTCTCGGCCACCAGGCCGCGGCGGAACATCTCGTCCACTCGGGCACCGATCCGTTCGCGCAAATCGGCCGCGATGCGCTTCAGCCCGAAATAGGAATGCGTGTCATCCGTCATGCGCATTGTGCTGCCCCAGGAAGCGCGTTGCTGCGAGAAAGGTTTGCCCGTCAGGCGGATGACTTCCACCGCGCGGATGACCCGCCGCCGATTGTGGCGATCGATGCGCTCGTAGGTGACGGGATCACGTTCGGCCAGTTCACGCAGCAAATCGGGCAGTGGAATACCTTCGAGTTTCGCGCGCAACACGGGATCACCGGGCGGCGCTTCACCCAATCCATCAAGGAAAGCCTTGAAATATAGCCCGGTTCCACCGCAAAGCAGCGGGACTCGACCTCGTGCTTGAATTTGCTCAACAACTTCCCGCGCCAGACGCACGAACTGGGCCGCATCGAATGGCTCAGTCATGTCGAGCACGTCGATCAGATGATGCGGCACCCGCACGCGCTCGGCCACTGAAGGTTTTGCCGTGCCAATGTCCAGCCCGCGATACACCTGCATGGAATCGACCGAGACGATTTCGCCGCCGATTCTTTCGGCCAGCAAGAGGGCGACTTCGGATTTGCCCACCGCCGTTGGCCCGGCCAAGAGGAGGGGAGATTTTGCCACACTTAGCGCGTTTACTGCACTACGTTGTCTGTCTTCCGCGGGCCGGCAGCGGGCCGAGGCAACACCGCCTGCAACACCAGGCCGGCGGCGAGGATGCCGATGCTGACCAACTGCGCCGGTGTTGCCCAGCCACCCAGATAATACTGGGGGTAGTCCCCCCGGAACATCTCGACGAAAGAACGCAGCAGCGCATAACCGATGAGATATGTGGCGAACACCTGCCCATCGAACTTTTTGTGGCGATAAAGCCACGCCAGCGCCCCATAAAAAACCAGGTTCAGCAGTGAGTCGTAAATCTGCGTCGGATGACGCGGAATCCCCGGCGGAGCAAGCCGCGACTCGTTTGGAAACGTGATTGCCCAGGGCAGAGAGCAGGGCCGTCCGTAGCAGCAGCCGTTGAGCAAACAGCCGATGCGGCCAAATACATAGCCCAGCGCAATGCTTGGCGCCACAATGTCAGCCAGTTTCCACACCGGGAGCTTCTTCAATCGCGCATAAAGGATGCCTGCGAGCGAGGCGCCGATCAGCCCGCCGTAAAAAACCAGCCCGCCTTTCCACACCGCAAAAATCTCGGTGATGGGCTGCCCGGCAAACTGTTCGCGCCAGTAAGAGATGACGTACAACGTGCGCGCGCCCAGGATAGTGCCGATGATAAGCCATGGGCCGAGGTCGAGGATTTTGTCGGGCGGAATGCCCTCGCGGGGAGCGCGCCGGCTGGCGGTCCACAGCCCAACCAAGAACGCCACTGCCACCATCACCCCATACGAAGTGATAGTGAATCGGCCGAACTGGAAAACAATCGGATGCACGAGGGAGGCAAGTTGCACCATCCGCAAGCGATGGTCAAATGCTGGCTGGAACACCCGAATTAACAGCGAAGTAACTAAGGGACAAAGACCAATAGGCTGCGCCGGAAATCATCAAACTTTGTCCCTTTGTTGCTTTGTTGTTTCAATCCCGTTTTGTTCAATTCCCCTTTGCAGCTTGATTGGTGAAGGCCAGAACAGGTCCGTGCAGGGGCTGCATGTTGGGCAGCGGCGGCGTCGGCCTCGGCAATGGGGGTGGCACGCGCGTCCATTTTTGGACCAGGTCCCGCCACTTTTGACGCTCCGTCGGCGACATCAACTCCCATCGTTCGGCATTTTTCAGGAACTGCTCGCGCTCTTCGGAGCTTAGGCAGGCGAACTTTTCAAACGAACGAACGCAGATGGCGCGCCGGGGGCCGGCTAGGCCACCAAAGGCATCGAGTGTCCGTTGAATCTGACGCTGTTCCTGCGGGGAAAGCGTCCTCAAAATCCTTTCCTTTTCCTCGTCCTGAATCCGAAACAGGCTCGTGTAAGTTGCGAGCGCCTTCTGTCGCTGTTCCTCGCTCATCGCCTCCAGGCGTCTTGTGCCGGCTTCGACCTTCGCCTGTTTCACCTTGGCAAACGGCGGCGCTGGGGCGTCGTTATTAGGCTCCACGATCATGTTCAGGGCCTCTTTATCGGCGAGGAACTCCTTCTGCTCCTCGGCGGAAAGTCCGTCCCATTGCGCCAAGCGGTCTTTAACCAGCTTAAGGTCGTTGGCCGGGACCCGGCTCAGGTGCTCATCCCGGTTGGTTGGCTGTAGGGTTAACAGCGGCATCAGCCACCATTGCAATTCGGTGGCCTTCAGGCGCAACTCGCGCTCGTCCGCCTGCATGCTTTCGTATTCGTGGACCTTCGCCAGGATGGCGCTTCTGCTCGCCGGCGGGCGGTTGCTGAGGAGCCTGATCCTTTCGCCAAAACCCGCCGCCATCAACTCACGGAAAAACTCCACCGGCGATTTCATCGTCGGCGGCAGCGGTGGCATGGTCCGGACCGCCGGCTGAAGCGCATTGGCCGGAACTGTCGCAGCCGGGTTCGCGGGGGTCTGGGCGAATATCGAAAACGCCAGCAGTTGGGCGGCTCCCAGAACCGCGGCTATCCAAGGTTGATTTCCGTGCGACACTTTCATTCTGAAGAGCCGAGCAGAGTGAGCAATTGCTGGTCCGGGGAAGTCTGGTTCAACGCTCGGATCGTATCAAAATCTTCCAGGACCTGCGGAAAAACTTCGGGGTCCAGCGGCGCGGTCGTAGCCTCCGAGACGGCCACCAGGTTGTTGGCGATCTCCTGGTGCTGCCGCTCCTGCTAAAGACGGAACCCACCCCCCAGCACCAGCGCCGCCACCGCCGCCTTTGGCAACCATCGCCAGCCCCAGCGGCGCCAAATCGACGCCCGGCCGCGTTCCTGCCTTTGGGTTTCGCGCTCGACTGTTTGCAGAACCCGCGCCGTAAAATTCGTCGCCACGGGTACATCGGGCAACCGGTCCAGAGCCTCATTCAGGCTGGCTTCCGCTTCCCAGTCCGCCTGCGCCTCCGGATGCGCCGCCAGCCACGCGCGCAGCCGCGCCTGTTCCTCCGGGCTAATGTCTTGCCGCCACGTCAGCTCAGGCAACAAAGGGTCAAGCGGGTCGTCTGTCATAAAACATCTCTAGTATTGTTAAAACCGTGGGTGATAGAAAGTTGCGCTCAACTTGACTCCTTCCAGGCCCCCGTCCGCAGGTAGGCCTTGAGCTTCAGTTTGAGCGTTTCCCGGCCCCGGTGAATCAGCGATTTGGTCGCCGACAAAGAGCAATCAAGCACTTCGGCAATCTCCTCGTAACTGAGTTCGTCCTGGCGGCAGAGCAGGATGGCCGTGCGCTGGTTCTCGGGCAATCCCGCCAGCGCCTGCTCGATCTTCTCCTCCAGCTCACCGTGCAACAAGCTCTCGGGCGGCGAGAAAGTCTTTTTGTCTTCGAACTGCCGCAGAGGCTGGTCCTGCTGCTCCGGATGCGGCAGGTCAAGCGACTCGGCCGGGTGGCGGCTGCGCCGGCGAATTTCATTCAGGCAAAGGTTCCGTGCGATGGTAAAAAGCCAGGTGGTGAATTTCGAGGAGACCTCATACCGGTGGGCCGACTTATAGACCTGGACGAAGACATTTTGAGCGAGATCCTCGGCTTCCGTGGCATCGTGGAGCATCCGATAGACCATGTTCATCACCGGTTGCTTGTACTTGTCCACCAACGAAGCAAAAGCCGAGCTATCGCCCTGTTTAACACGCAGCATCAGGGCGGCATCGGGGTCCAAATCGGCGGACATACAGCGCCATTCTATCACACACCGCCCGGGGAACAAGGTTGCAGGCGGAGGCATGGAATAACGGAGCGATGGAGCGGTGGAGTCAGACAAACACCAAACACCAAACACCAAACTCCAGGAAAGCTCCAAATCTCAAACCCCAATTCTTTGTGTTCTTTGCGTTCTCTTGTGGCTAATTCAGTTTGGGTTCTTTCGTAGCTAATTCGGTTTGGAATTTGGAATTTTCCTGGAGTTTGGTTTTTGGTGTTTGGTGTTTGGTGTTTCCCCTTCCCTCACATACTTGCATTCCCGCTCCGTTCCACCCACAGTATCGCCGCGAAATGCAGGAACTCGTCAGGAAAATCGAGGCGGACGCGGCGGCACGCCTGCCGTTGCCCCCGGGCCGGCAGGCCACCCAGGAACTGGCCCGTTACAAGGCCTTCCTCAAGGTGGAAACCCATCGGCTTAAGATGCTCCACCGCGCCGGCGGCGGCGGGCTGGAAGTCTGCCGCGCCCGCGCCACTATCCTTGACGTGCTGCTGCGCTATCTCTGGGACTCCGCCAAAGCCGGTCTGACCGACCAGGCGCAGAAGGAGTTTCCGGCGCTGGCGATGGTCGCCATCGGCGGCTATGGACGTGCGGAACTCAATCCCCACAGCGACGTCGATTTCATGTTTCTGCACAACCGCCAGATCGCCGCCAGCCGGCCGCTCCCCTATCTCTCCAAAATCATCGACGGCATCCTCTACCCGCTTTGGGACATCGGCCTCAAGATCGGCCACTCCGTCCGCACCATCGACGAGTGCGTCGGGGTCGCCAATGGCGATATGCAGGCCAAAACCTCCCTCATTGAATCCCGCCTCGTCGCCGGCGATGAAGCCCTGTTCAACAAATTCCAGAAAACCCTCGTCAGCAAATGTGTCCGCGGCCACGAAGACGAGTACATCGCCATGCGCATCGAGGACCAGAATTCCCGCCGCACCAAATACGGCAACTCCGCCTCGATGCAGGAGCCCCATCTCAAAAACGGCTGCGGCGGCCTCCGCGATCACCAAAACCTGCTCTGGATGGCTTTTTTCAAGTACCACACCCGCTCCCTCACCGATCTCAAAGCCCACGAGCTCATCACCGAGAGCGAGCGCAAGCAGGTCGAAGCCGCTTACGATTTCCTCCTACGCGTCCGCACCGAGATGCATTACCACGTCAACCGCCCGGTCGATGTCTTGAGCAAAAACCTCCAGCCCACTGTCGCCCATAATCTCGGCTACCGCGAGCGTTCCCCCAGCCGCCGCATCGAGGAATTCATGCGCGATGTTTACACCCATTCCCGCAACATCTTCCTCATCACCCGCACCCTCGAGCAGCGCATGGCCCTCTTGCCCAAAAAACCCTCCGCCCTCTCCCTCCGCGCCTGGCTGCCCGAAGGACGCAAGCGCGCCCCGGAAATCATCGATGGCTTCAAAATCCTCGACGGTGAAATCCACGCCGCCGCGCCGCGTGTTTTCCGCGAGCAACCCCACCGCCTCATGCGCGTTTTCCTCTACGCCCAGCAACGCCGCCTGGGCCTCAACCCCGATTTGGCCCAGCTCATCCGCAACCAGCTGGGGCTGGTGGACCGCGCCTTCATGGCTGACCAGCACGTCCGAGAAACCTTTTTGACCCTCCTCAACGAGCGCGGGAATGTCGCCCCGGTCCTGCGCGCGATGCACGAAGTCGATTTCCTCGGTAAATACCTCCCCGAATTCGGCAAGCTCACCTGTCTGGTCCAGCACGAGTTCTATCATCAATACACCGCTGACGAACACACCTTGATGTGCGTTGAGCAGCTCGACCGCGTCTGGGAGGCCAAACAACTCCCCTACAGCGGTTACACCCAGCTTTTCCAGGGCCTCGACCGCCCTTTCCTCCTCTATCTCGCCCTGCTGCTCCACGATGTCGGCAAACCCGACGGCCACGGCAACCACGCCGAGGTCAGCGCCGAACTGGCCGCCCGCGTTTCCAAACGCCTCGCCCTTGATGGCAACGCCGCCCACACCTTGCGCGTCGTTATCGAAAACCACCTCCTCATGGCCAGCACCTCCCAGCGGCGCGACCTCGACGACCCCGCCGTCATTCGCAGCTTCGCCAAGCAGGTGCAGAACCCGGAAAACCTCGCCCTGCTCACCATTCATACCTTTGTTGATTCCCAGGCCACCAGCGACAAACTCTGGAACGGGTTCAAAGATTCCCTCCTCTGGTCCCTCCACCTCAAAACCATGCAGGTCATGAGCGGCGGCACCGAATTTGTCCGCGCCGAGGAAAAACAACGCGAGCTGCTCATGGAGGAGGTCCAGCGGCTCATGCCTAAAGACGTCAGTCTCGAGGAATTGCACGCCCACTTCGGCACCCTGCCGCCGCGCTATTTCCAGATTCACTCCGCCCGCGAAGTCCTGGACGACCTCACCTTGGCCCACCATTTCATGCGCCGCCAGATCTCCGAGGAGGAAACCGCCCTGGCCCCCGTCATCGATTGGCAAGACCAGCCCGACCGCGCCTGCAATGCCGTCAAAATCTGCACCTGGGACCGTGCCGGCCTGTTCCGCAAAATCGCCGGCTCCCTCAGCGCCGCCGGCCTCAACATCCTCAGCGCCCAAATCTTTACCCGCACTGACGGCATTGTCCTCGACACCTTCTTCGTCAATGACGCCCGGACCGGCAGCCTGGCCGGCCCCGAACAGCGCCACCAGTTCCAGCAAGTCATCAACCGCGCCCTCACCGGCGAGGAGGTCGATTTCCACTCCCTCATTGCCCGCCAGAAAATCACCCGCCCGGCTTACCAGGCTTACCTCGGCGAACGCATCCCCACCCGCGTCCGCTTCGACAACGATTCCTCCGAGACCCGCACCCTCATCGAAATCGAAACCGAAGACCGCATCGGCCTCCTCTACACCATCTCCCAGACCCTGACCGAACTCGACCTCGACATCTCGGCCGCCAGAATCTGCACCGAACGCGGCGCCGCCATCGACAGCTTCTACGTCCGCGAACTCGACGGCGGCAAAATCCTCATCACCGAACGTCACCAGGCCATCGAACGCAAACTCCGCCTCGCCCTCGTCGAATTGGACAAACGCTGATCAAGCTCTTCCTCCTCGTCCTCATTTTTCAGTTCGGGGATAGGCCCTCGGCGACGAGGCGGTGGAGGGAGAATATTTTTAGTGTTCGCCTGGGTTTCGGGCAGGTTCGGGCAGTGACGAATGCCGGGAGAGCGGCCCGGAATGAAGGTTGAGCTGCGGTGGTGGGGTGGAAATGGAGTGTCCAAAATCTGGAGAGTGGGGGGGTGCGATGGTACAGCGGTGTCTTTTTAATTTTGCACTCGGAATTACTCGGAATTACTCGGAATTACTCGGGATAGGTCAGAGAGCGGCGAAACGGGGACCCGGTCCGGGCGGGGGTAGGGGTGCACTGCCGTTGAAATAAGGAGAGCATGTTCAGAACACGAGTTTTCGCACACGGCGTTGGAAGTGATAGGAGCGCGAGGGCGAGGGCTCGCGGCGAGGC